>JGI24022J15233_10002438_pt1 | contig 17437 bp, 11 predicted proteins | sample Ectturendosymbi2_FD_15233 | JGI IMG/M metagenome (IMG submission 15233)
CTGCCGAGGCGGCATATTGTACCCGTACTGTTCCTCGTCCAGGTCATCCATGTAAGCAAGGGCGTGGCGGACATTGGTGCTCAGGCCCTCTCGGCGTCTCTCTTCTGGCTTCTCTTGGTCCTGTCGAAATCTGTGTGGCCTACGTGGCTGTAGGTACTCCAGATATTCGTCGTCGTCTATGTCGTCTTCGTACATTTGAGCGCTGGGTCCAGAATTGTGTGATGCATGTCTTCTGCAATTCAAAACATCGCAACATGATTTGATTTCAGCGAGCTTAGCCAGCAGGAAAGCGAGATAAGATAACTAACAGTGAAGCAGACGTTCTTAAAATCTTGACGAAGCAGAAACTGCATACGTAACGATGCTGCGGATGCTCAGAAAAGCAAGCAATTTCCAGCATTAAATCTGCGATAGTTCGTCTTTGAAATTAAAAATGACTTTGAAATCACCGAACGATTAATTGTTTGAGTCACAAGCGGTGGCGTACCTAGAGGTTAGGGCCAGTGTGGTAAAACGTAGCTCAAGGGGACCCACTGGCCACTGCAGGGGGCCCACTAGCCAGCACTCAGAAATAAGTTGAGAAATGATGGTGAATCCGATTGTGGATGTCCGTACTAAAACCAGAGATCACCGGAAAATACTCGGAAAAACGCAAAAAAACAACAACTACTGAAAACCAAAAGAATAGAAAATACCGAAATATAAGCTCAGTGGGGTTCAGTTTTTACATGAAGCTTGCCAGGGGGCTGTTCGCACCCCTCGCAACTGGGAACAAGTTCATCAGTCACGCATGTCACGCAACTGGGAACAAGTCACGCAACTGGGAACAAGTTCACATACTATTTTGGAACAGGGACCGCAAACAACAAAGATATTTATGACAAGTAGTAGACAGCTCTGCAATAAGCAAATCTGCTTCAATACAGTACTTGAAAAACGCTTGAGAGCGTCACAAACGAAGATGATGGAAGGCTTTCAGCAGTTGCGTTCTCGGTAAACAAAAAGCCACATGTGTTTTTTCTCGATAAGTATTTTAGATTTACTGGGCAAATTCCAAGAAACACTTCACGTACCTGTAAGGCGTCATTCGTTCTTCTGCATATAGGTCTTCATGTACAGGAGAGTCCTTGAAATAAACAATAAAATAGCTTGTCAGATTTTTTGAATAGCTTTGTTGGGTGAATTGTGGATCTGTATTTTCGGTAATGCTTTGGGTCCTTTATTAAAAACAAATTTGCGATCAAATAGTGGAGTCTTCGGTACGCTGCTGTTTTAAATCGTTTTGTAATAGCGGAAACCCCAAACCAACATTTCTGTGCCCCTCAAACAAAAAAGCATGATATGCACGAAAAGTGAGCAATGAAAGTAAAACTTGAGAATGCAGCTTCAATCTGCTGAAGAACCCGAGAAGGAAAAATTAACGTTTGCTCACGATACAAAAAATCTTTGATACATTCTTATCTTTGCTGTTTATCACCACGCAAAGCTTTACTTTTAAGCTCTACAGTTCGTAATTGCCCATAATATAGAACCCACTACATCCTGCGAACCACTATAGGTCATGTTGCTCATGACTGACCCACCACTGCAAAATATTTTGATATGGTCCTGCATTTTTCTTCACTGAAAAAAAACAAAAAAACAGAAAGAACGAAACGGTGCTTTCCGACAATTGCGAAAATGAAAAGTTTTACCCCGTATGGGGACAGTCGCCGGCTGGGTGGTCGCTGATCCAGTTGGTCAACCCGCAACGGAGAGCTGACCTGCGACATTACTTTTCCTCCGTAACCATCGCCACCGAATCTGCAGACAACAAAACCGTGCGTTGATAATTATCATTATAACGAACGTTTTCGTCTTGGTGGTAAAGTCATGCTCTTCAAGCTGAAGACGCAGAATGGAAAAGGCAGTTTAGTTATATTGAGAAAAAATGAAAAAAATATAAAACTTCCCATGCGGCTCGTCTGCCTTACAAGTTATTGTGTTCTTTTATGGTCTGAGCAACAACAATTACGCAACTGTTTGTCACAATCTTATTTACCCACATTTTTAAGTTTCGATAAAATAATGAGAAATTCTGTATTTTGCTGTTTCGTCTTGTTTTCCCTTGATTTTATACTTCTTTTTTTGTATACAGTGGTCTGACAGGTGGTGTGCAGTTAGAACTAGAATTAATTGCAGCGGTATTCAATCAGATCTTCACTGTTGGTGTTGTTGATGCTACATGGTGGTACCAGGAGGGTGCAGCGATTGAGGATAGGACTAGTGGCAGGCCCCCAACCAGAGGGGGGCAACCGGGCAATTGTTACATGTTTAGTTGTTCGGATTGGATGTCTCCGCACACAGTTTTTGTCACCAGTCAATCCCATTCTGTAGAGGTTCGCGTTAAACCAACCGTGTCCTGTGCGCAAGCGGTTAAGTTGGACCCATATTTGCTCGGCGCGTTGCATCCTGGTGGAGTGTTTGTAAACTAGAGAGATATGGCTTCAAAGAGTCTGAAACTGGAGGGGGAGCGGTGGTGGTTTGTGACATTCTGTTTTTTTACTGTGACACGGTTACGCATTATCAATCAAAGATATGGGTAGGTTATTATGCAAATGCAGAACGTTTTCCTTTCCATTAAAAAGTTCCAAAATTCGAAGTAAATCGCTTGTATAACTTAAGACTGCTAAATACCAGCAAAAGGAAACAGCGTTTACAAAAACTGGGTCAGATAATTGTACCGTAAATCAACCTTTACCTGCTTAAAGTGTTTGCAACAATAGACCTTCCCGGAAGGACGCACGTTGCTGGTACTAGTAGGTCAGTGGGTCGCTACGCGCAAAAATGCTCAACAGTTGCATTACGTGTGGTAAGCAGCGTTACCGCTTATTAATCCGTGTCCTACAAACCGAATTAAACATATCAGCAGTTAATTGAATCGGCTCCATAGCTGCTGAAGATGGCATTTAGAGCGACAGACTCTGAGATTCTTAGTGCCTGGGAAACATTTGGCTACATCATACTTCGCTTATGCGAGCGTAAGTTAAAGAAAGACTACAGTAAGCGCTCGTCGCAGCACTTTGGGAGAATCTTCAAATGTGTTTTCGTCGGTAATCCAAGCTAGTATAAAAAAACAAACTGATTTTACGATTGTTTTCACGTGCTGCAGCACTTATACCTGCACCATAAATACTTAGAAAATTTTAAAAGTGCGATTCAATTCAGTTAGAAATATTACGGAGAATGCGACAGGTTGTTTACTACAGACGCGAACACGCTTTCGGATTGGTAGCAGGATGTGATTGAATAGAATATTTGCAACTGCTTCAATCCAACAGCAAAAGTTTCTTTCCGGCTATTGTGGCATTGCCAGTGCAAAAATTGCCGGTGATAGACAAAGGCGAACAATGTATTGGGATTTGGAAGTTTGAAAAGAATATCCTACTCTTCAACATTCTATAAATAACGGCCATCACCTGAACATATGGTTTTAGATTACATTAATGGCAAGAAGCATATAATCTGGATAGTTCACCACATAAAGTGTGAAAAAATTCAGTTGCGTAAATAAAAAGAGAAAGTGAAAATATATTTCTAATTGCAACGTTTAGGCAGAAGTTGAAACGCAGATGTCAAACTGAAACATTTCTTGCAGCCGGCCTGATTGGGTCACAGAAACCAGCCGTGTTAGAGTGCTTAACACTTACTCGCAGTGCAGAACTTCTGTTGGAACGCAGGCTTGTGCGTCTCATGAACGTGGAAGGTTTCGCGAAATTACTCGAAATCACGCGAAACTATACTCGATATCACGCCTATGGGCGTCGGAGGCTTTGCGAAATCACCCGAAATTACGTGAAACTACTGTTTCATGAGCGTCAGATGTTGCAAGCAGTTACTGAATGCAAGCATTTTTCGCACATTTTCCCTTTGCTTTACATATAAATGGATTTTAACCTCTCATGAGTTTTAACCAACTTGTTTTAGGACAACTAGTTGTTTGTTTGAAGCTGCTTAGCAATGATCCCAAAGAGAAGGACGTTCACGCAAATTGCTTCGCAAGAACCACAAAAACTTGTCACAGAAATTCTTCCACCATTTTTAGCAAATTTTACGCAAGATGATTCTGTGCTTGCAGTTGATGAAATCTTTGCTTGTTCTCGGCAAACCCAAACCTACTTCTTATCGTTTTGCTCAAAAGACTTCTGATTTTATCATGCACTTTATGATATGCAAATACCAAGAAATGCTCAGGTATATACTTTGCAACACACCTTCGATGTCGACTGAAGTCACGTGACGAAGCATCGCGGAGCGTGTAAGAATAGTTGTCGTTGACTGGACGACGGTCATAATTGCTGTACAATTTGATTGGCATGCTTGCGGTTTTTGAATCATAACATCAAAACTATTGTTGTTTCTACATCCGATCTAATAATACGTGATCTCCTGAAAAGGGCAAAGTAAAATGTAATTAGCATCCTGGAAACAACGAAATAGCTATGAGAAAGCGCAGGCTAAAGAAATTTCTCGTTTGGGAAAAGCTTTTATTTTTTTCAATATTTCTACTTCTATGTTCCGTATTGTTTCTTGAATGTTGCATAGAAACACCTAAAATGTATTATATCTGTAACACAGTGTTTAGCTGGAACAAAATTAAACCACTTCCATACTTTGAAGGAACTTAAAAGATTTAATTATTTTTTCATCAGTAATTTGTGAAATAACTGTATGAGACTGATTCGTGATCTTCACTCTCTTATTGAAAGATAGCAACTCGTCAGGTAAAACGTTAAAAGAGTGATCCAAACTTGAAAAGACTTTTTCGAAATAACGAAAAATGAGATTGAGTGGTTTTCAAGTAAAATTCTAACGACTTGCCACCCAACACTTTTCAAAAAATCTAAGTGTCTTTATCCATCAGCTAGTACAATAAACAAATGCACTCTCGCACTTAATAGCCATGTGAGCTCATCCCAGGCGTAAGAAGCAATTGAGTTAGAAATTCTTCATTGGATTCATTTGCTTGAAAAACTATAAAGGTCGCAACAACAGAACGTTTAGTCTTACACTACGAATTGTAAACTTCGTCTTTGCAGCCACTAAAGACGAAGGCTATATTTAGTCTGAAATTCAGAAAACTCCACGTTTGTTTCATGCCTTGCATGAAAACAAAAATGTTTTGCAAAAATTATCAAAGTTTTGATGTGTTGCAAATGCTCACCGAAATGATGTCACGCAAATGGAATGAATCGAAAACCTACAAAAAAGACAGTTTTTTTTCAAGTAAAATGTTAGGAACCCGATATGGATCTGTAGGGAACCGATTTCTCTGATTCTAGGGACCCGATTTTCTCTGATTCTAGGGACCCGATTTGAAATTCTAGGGATCCGAATCGGGTCCCTAAAACACCTTAAAAAACCCTGAAAAAGAGAAAGACGATTGGCTCAGGAACGCGAACCTATAACTAACAACGCAATTGCACTCTAGATACTGGTGCAGGTAAATGTCAAACTCTTGGTATGTGAACAACACGGTTTGCAACAGTCAGAAGGTTTTGTAAAGAGTCGTATAAGTTCTACCTAAAAGTTGCCTCTGCTTGTTTCATGAGTCAAAATTATGCAAGTAATTTGACTACAGACTTCTGGGGAAAGAATTCTAGATACTCTGATCTGGAAATTGTTTACGAAGGAAATTCTTGAAAAAAAGTTCTAGACTCGCCAGCAAAACAGAAAGCAAAATAACGTAGTTTGGAATTAATTTATCTTTTGAGTAGAGTTTGATTTTTTCGTATAACAAAACATGACAGAAGAAAAAGATAAAAGATTTTGCACTGGTGTTCCGTAATTGGCTTTAGCTAACAACGACCTGCAAGCTACAGCTACATATTTCTAGCAAGAACTCTTTTTCTTGCTTCACTACGTATTCTTGAAGCTCCACTGATATGCTTATACGTCATCCGTTGATCTCTGATTTGGACTGCAACTTTCCATATACATGCACCACATATTTGNTTCCATATAAGCACACGTTTTCGCATCGCCTCATCTTTGGCAAAGTTTCGCAGCCACTCAAGTATTCCTAGTTGCTTCGCTAAGACANACCATCAGAGATTTTTCAGATAGAGTCAGTTACCTCAGCTAACAGGGAGCCTTGATAGCCTTACACATGTCAACCAGATTCGACGTCCCACGACGGCCGAGATATAGAGGTGACGACAACACCCCCAGGAGCAGCTGTGCGATTACGTCACCAGTAGTTTCGACGTCGATCGTAAAGCGACGCGGAAGTAACGAATAACTGCTTTTTAGAAACAATTTCGCACAGTTCTGATTGCGAACTTTGCAGTTAAAAGTTAAAAGAATATAAGTTAACATTTCAGAAAACATGTAGACTTGTTTTTCAGTCTTTTTTGCAGCAAAAAGACAGCATTTAAATGAGTTGTAGGTTTTCGGTGCTCTTAAAAAATGCAAAACGCTTTCGAAAAATGTGGTCAATCATGGCACAACATTTTCAACTGCAATGTTAGCTGGGGCATTGCTACGCATACCTAATTTCAATTTAGGCCTACAGTNGGATATATGTTTTAAAACTATATCAAAAGCTAACGTGTACACTATGCCGTTCGTNCAGATGAAATAGTTCAACGCATGCAAGCCTATGGAATCTATGAAAAAGCNGACCCCATGTTTGCAAACGTATTTATTGGCCGAACAGACATCGCTACTTTCTTAGCAATTTACAGACAAGTNGAAAATGTTTACATTCCTCAGGATTATCAAATTTCAAATCAAATCGGATGACGTATAACGCGCAGGCTTAAAACCAGTTTTCATTCACGCCTGCTTCGCATTAACCGCTGTTGCCAGATCTCACAAGAGATTAACACTTAAGACTAAACTTGGACCCCGCCTGTCGCACGTTTTCTCCTCAAATAAACATCGCATCTTACGTTTAAGTCCTATTTTTCCGTTCAGGCTCGTGTCCGAACAAGTCCTCCAGGGAAGACCGAACAACTCAGAATCTTTTCTGGATGAAAATACTGTTGCTTTCTTCACTGATGAAAGGTTTGGTGCTTACTGTAGGATAATAATACTAAACGTTTCACAAGATGCTGACCTCAATTTTTTGCCGATTTTTCACCGATTAAACCTTCTCGCTATTTTGGGTGGTTCTTGGTGGGTTTTGATTGCATGCAAAAACAAAGTTTTGACAAAAATTTTGAAAATGATTAAGCTCTGTTTTGTTACCTTATTGGAAATCCTTAAGCGAAGGAAATTGCAAAATAAAATAGATATGCAGAGCTCTTTAACAAAATATGTCAAAATCAAAAACTTGCCAGCGTTTTATCGAAATTCTGTTTGTTTTCTTTTTATTTTGTTGTGGATAAGAACGTCTTAAATTTCCTTGTTCATTACTTTATTTACTTAAAAATGAATCACTTTGTTTACTTGATAACGAACTATCTTGATTGGTGGAAACTACCAAAAGAGGCGTTGTTTTATAAGACCAAAACAAAATCTTTTCCTTAACGATATTGCTCAGTGAAGTCATACAATCGGTTCTTTCTCCTTCACGTAATTACAGCAAACGAGCTTACAGTACTTCCCAGACGACTGATTTACAGCATCTGTAGCATGCATCCGTAAGTAGCTAGTGTACTGCAGTATGTCCGTTTGCTGTCGCAGTCTAGAACTTGTCATAATTTAGCAGCGTAGAAGCTACTATGCGGGACGAGATAATATCCGCTGCCACTTCGCAATCGTCCAAGTCGATTACTTGACGAGGTGCAGACGCCAACCGTGCGTTAAAGTGTAACCTGAAACCAAACACCAGAGAAGATTCCAAATTGCGTGCATCCACGTAAGTTTTAAAACCACCATATTATCGGTAATGAACTCTTTTCAAAATTGCCTTACAGCCGATGTTTCACCTTTAGCATTTGGTTAAATTCTGTATATTATCAGATGATTCGCTTTAAGCTCCCATGACTCGGTTGACAGCGAGTCAAACGGGCATGCATCGAAATAGCTTTCGATGAACGCATGCACTTCAGCTGTTACACCCTGATCTGGCGACTGTGCGAGCAACGCAGTCTTTATCTTTATGCTCAGCTTTGTGGATGTTGTTGCGTTTGTTGCAACTAACACTTATGTTTTGATACAAACAGGAAGCGCCCTGATATTAACTCGTATAGGATATAAACAAATCACAGTTGTTGTTTGCAAATCTACCACTACCTCAATGGTTTGCTGCTTAGATGTCAAAATCAAGGAAAAAACTTAAAGCAGCATTTTATGCCCTTATCAAAGGTTTTAGTATACTATAAACATGTTGTCCTTCTCCACGATGATTCTATCCCTTGATTGTTGTGCCACAGTAGTGTTTCGTTGCTGAGAAAAGGATATATGAAACAAGTAGCAAATCAACATCAGCCTTAAATGTGCCATTTAAATTTGCACAAAAGGTTGGGAAAATAATTCAATGTTGTTGCCAAGGTAGTGATAAAGTGCAAAACGAACTACCGGTTCCGTGGGAAAATATTTGCAAAGAGTTAAATGCCAAAGACCAAAAACCACTTAGCATGATGGCGTGAGCACTTCATTTAATTTAAAAAAAATATTTGTTTTGTCGTGTAAGTCAATATATACAGTAAATCGAATTGAGGACATCAACCACAGACAAGAAAAATTGTGTTGAAAAAATTAAGTTTGCCGTTGCAGCATCAATATGTTCTCCTCATGATGTCGCCACTGAGCTTTAAAATTCAGGTAAGGCATAATTTTATCTTCAGTGGTTTAGTTTAATTGACAAGATAAAGGACTGGTAAAAGACTTGGGTACGTTTGCTTCAATTTAAGCGATATCTAATAGATGGACTATTGTTTCTTCTGTAGCAGTATTTACTGTAATTACAAAAGCAAATGGTTTGCGGTATTTGGGTGATAACTCAATTACTATGTGTGCTAGTGAAGGACTTTTAGAAACAAAATTGTGTTATTCACGTTCCTCACCAATTCTTTGTTTACGAGCCGTCTGTGGTGGATAGTGTTGCAGACCCCTGGGGGTAGCGCCTGAACATTTAAATAAGAAAAATAACTCTTCGTTTCAAAGTTCGACTGTTTTCCTGTTTTGTCGTCGACTTCATTCTAAGGAGCTGTCTATTTGCAGACATTGATATTGCCATCTTGACAAAGCAAGATTTCTTGTATCCTGCTTTATTGTTCTTATTTGTGAGTCAAAAAGCTGTAGTTTTGCTGCAACAAATAAGCCAATCAACTTCATAACGCAAATATAGCGCATAGCCAAGTGGCCTTGAAAAATGTTGCCATCGGTCAGAACTTCTTGTTTCGATCATTTGACAGTTCAACATCAAAATGATGCCAGAATGAAAATTAGGGCGATTCGAAGGCAAACTAACTGCAGAGTTCCTTATTCCAAGCTTAAGTAAATAGAAAAGAGCACAATTTGCAAAGCAAGTGTTTTTCAGATTCGGCAAACCTGCGATGCATGTACAGTAGGCTCACCGGAAAGTTTTACGTCACAGTCATTCGCCAAACGTTATGTCTTCATGTCACAAAGCCTTGTTGCGGCTTGCACAAGTTCACTGCGTTCGAAACAACATCTCGAAGTACACGCTGCACATATTGGTCAGCATATTTTCCTTACGTTTAGGAATAAAATTTTAACGAACTCCAATAAATCATGACATGTTGTGCCCCTGCGTCACAATAATTGTTTTGCTTCGCGTGCAAGTTTGTGACGTAAGAGGTGAGAAACTAATCGCTTCACACCTGTTATGACCTCGATCTCATCAATAACTTTGACATCTCTTGAGAAAAGTCATACTGCGGATATGAAGTGACTCTAATTCTCAATGCACTTGTTTCTCGAGAAGAGTCGTCAAAATTAGGATGAACAGAAAATACATCACGATATGATTCGTTCATGCTCCTCGGTAACAGGTGTGAAAACAAAGTTTATCTCCTAAAGACACTTTCTCAGTGACGTGGTCATTGGTATTATGTAGATGACTGGATGGCTACTGTGAATATGTCGTCACCTACATGACATCATCTAGGATCTAGATCAGCAAAGTAGCAAAATGCAGAAAATGTGGTAGAAAACTGTTCACATGTTCACAATAGCCGTCACATTAAACTGTGATAATTCTGCAACATATAACCTTCCAGGTGTCACACACAATATTTAATTCATTTTTTGCTCATCCAATAAATTTTTTTCGTAAAGTCAACCACCAAGCAAACTGGAACCAAATTTCAATTTCCTAAGAAAACAACTCATTTTTTAGGTTGGTCGTACAGTATTTTACAGAATGAGAAAGTTTCTTGGATTGCAAACGTGTCTTTGCTAAAATTCAAGCAAAACTGTTTGGAGCAAAAATGAAGAAGGTGCTGATTCAGATTCCGGAGAAAACACAGTTACGGCAATTACTGATGAAGTTGTTTACACATAAACTGACCTTCAAAATGTCATCAGCGCGCAAGAGCCCATTACCTAAAAAACAACGAAATTGTTAAAAATTTTAAAGTTCTCTCTTCGATAGAGTCGCTTTCGCGTTCGGGAAAATACACGAAGGGAGGAGTTTCCCTTCCGATCGGGTGGTTCTTTGTCAAGGGGGTGCATATGCTGGTCCTATTGGATGTCGCGTCTCCACCAAGTCGACGTGGGCGTGAAACCAAATCATGAAGTGTTGACAAGGCCGGCGAAAAATAATAGAGTGAGGGGTCAGAGTGCAAAGGAGTTTGAAGTCATGACTTAGGGATGTCGTTGGCGTCCTGAGATGTTTATCGTAACCCGGAGTGATGAGAGACTTGCAATGAAACTACGCCATCTGGTGAACGCTCTTCGCGCAACGCAAGTACCAAGTTGTATCTCGTGGACATGAACGCGATTGTAAGCTTCTGACGAGGTCTGCACAATGCACAAAGGTCCTTTCAAAATTCCTGACTCTCTGTCTGTCAGGCCGGATGAACAGTTAGAGTTTAGTCGGTTTGTCTTTGGCATAGCAACCAAATCTACTTCTATTCGTATAGTCTCTACGGCAAAAAGAAAAAAGCGAATCTTCCTCGCAGAGTTTTCTTATCACAACATATCATCCTGCATGCTACAAAAGTTTGAAAACTTGGTTGCTGCAAGCGTACACCACAAAGAGAACGGTACGTGGAAGCGCTTTGCAGCTTAAAGACGTGACTGGCTTTACGCAACTCATTTGCAAAAGACGTGCTGTGACGTAATCGCGATGTAAATCGTTATGGTGGTAGTCAAATTCACTGGCACGTTCATCATCCACGGTTTGTTTTCTAAAGAGTACGCCTTCTTTGCAGAAACAAGCTGTAATTCATGGATGTATCAATATTCGTGTCATCAAGCAAGAATAGTACCAGTTTCAAGATTAACATTACATGTCATGTCTTGTAAGATGTACTTCAATACTGCACTAAATCTGAAACTGAAAAGACAACGTGTTACAGTGACGTTTTCTTAGACTCCTCCTCAGTTGCTTGACTCTGCAATTCAGTCACAGAACCGACCCTAATAAGACCGTGGTCACTGAGTTTGACTGCTACTGTATCCGAGTTTTTTTGGTTGAAGCACTGATACACTTTGACAGATTGGAAGATTCTCAATCCACTTTCGTAACTTATCATTTAAGTCGCGGAACCACTGAGGCAGGNATTGTGGGTATATGCTTTTTTTTGCAATTAGAAATTGATGCAGAGTGAGAAGTCAGTTGCAAAGTCCATTTTTTCTAAAATGTCCAACTTTCTTGTTTTGATCGACTTTGCTCGGTTTATGTTTCAAGTTCACCGNACGATTGCGTGTTTTCGTTTGAANAGCTTCAGAAATCTGTTTTGTCGAAGCTTAAATAGAAAAACACGAGTAATCTTCCAAGTTACGTACTTATGATTCTTTTTGGTTAATAACTCCAGATACTCCTATTGCAACCCAAAATACGATAGCTTGAAAACCTGCCGAGACGCCGTTTTCAAACCAAAGACCATCAGAGTCGGTTGCGTTTACTCAAACGTGTACAGCACCATGCAAGCACTCAACCTACAATCCTAAATTGCTCGCCGAAAATCTGCTGGCGTAAAAGAAAATTTTGCACTTCTTTGAGCAGGCAGTAAAGCCATGTGTTTTTACATTGTCGTCGCGCAACTTCGAACATCCGTTCCAAAAGTCCAGACGTCAGTCAAATATCAACGGCTGCGTCATCGAAATTTCGCCGCGCGTATCGACAAAGGTTGTGATCCGGACTTGGTAAAACTGCAGTGCTGATGTTTTGCTGATTCACGCAAAATCCGGACGTCATATTTTCTTAATGACCGCTACCATCTGGGAAATGTATTTTTTTTAATGAACATGGGAAAGTCCAACATCTTTCAAAATTATTTCGATTTTTTGGTTAGTATTGTGTAATGCACCCCACGCGCATTAACAAGCGAAAACAGGGTCTTTAAATTAAATGAAAAAGACCAACAAGAATGTGAAGCCAAGATTGAATCCGCATTTATTACGTGCAAGTTTATTGAAGGCCACCTACTGAAGTTTCTAAATGAACGTTGAGCCAGTGGACGAAAGTGGTTTGTAAAGACGCGGAAACTATATCGCACAGCAGACCAACAGGAAAATGTCAAGGAAATTTTTTCTTGAGATCAGCGAATCCACGATTTCAAAGCGGAGCTGGCATAAAAACACAATCTAGTTCTTCTCCGCACTTGCTTTCTTGCCTCGAGCCTCTGCTTCTTTGTCGTGCAGCGTCTTTCACGGAAATGCAAACTGCGATGAAAGTGTGTCAGACGGTCTCTGACGTGTTTTGTCGAACTCGACTTTTGCAGATTCTTTGGAAACTACCAGTGAAGCAGGACGTAAATCCGACATGGCTGACTTTGTTATTTTGCGGTTTACCATCAATTCTTTAGCATCGTAACAGTACACCACGCCAGCATCAAAGCTTTGATGCGTCATTTTCAATAAAAAATTTTTGGTGATTGTGACGACATAACAAAAACAAAGCCACAATTCCATGTTAGTTGATCGCCGACAAGAAAACCACCGAAACTGTTTTTTTCCAAACGTTAGACATTTTCGTGCAAGTTGCGCATTTCCGTTGACGTTGCACCAAGCTACCTTGTATGGCATATTTACTGAAAAAAAAGAGAAATTGCGGAAAAGAGAATGGTGAGTTCAAGATTAAAAGCAGAAGCAGCATTGCGTACATTGACCTACTTGTTTTCCCATCCTTCGTATAAAAGCAGGTTGAACTTTCAAGGCGACATCAAATTAATCAGACTACAGAGCAATTCAGATTGCAGTAAGTATTTCTTGACACGATTGGGAAATGAAACTGTGAGAATATGTTAGTGGTAGGTTATGTGCTAATGCAGTGATTTTGCTAAATATGTAAAACAGTCAGTGCACTTGGCACTTTGTAAAAGTAGGTACTTGGCAGTAAACTTCAATTTCTTTGAAAATCTGTAAAGAGCTGAATAGCTTGATGTTCTTACGTAAAAAAGTGCTGTGAAGTTGATATTTATAGTTTCTGCTTGTATGACTGGCATTCTTGCTTACTTTTAAATACCCTGAGTAGTCGATTAGACGCGCTTCTCTTTGAATGCAAATTGATTGTTTACTTTAAGAAGTCACGTTGAGGTCACCTTTGTTGCCCCAACTAAACTCGCCCTTAGCAGAAGCAATAAAAACAGCAAAACGGGAGAAAATAACGACGCGTTGGATGCAAATTGCAAAGTTTAGCGCGATTCTCTCAAAGCATGCATGGACTACGGTCGAAACTCTACTGTACGTATGAATGGGTGTCGGTTGTTTCCGAACGGTGATTTAGCAAAAGATTTCCGGGTGTGATAGACAACCTTCACCACCACGAAGACTTGTTAGCGGCATTTCCAAAACTATTGCAGCTGCTAGCAAATTGCTTTGAATGTTACGATTTGACGAAAGAGAGCTTTCAAAAAATCAAGATGAGTGTCACCTTTTTGACCGGAGTAAATCGACTTGTCATTGAAAAGAGCTACATGTGACAGTTGTCAATTCGCATCTCTTTCACTTAAGCATTTGAAAACTGATAAGCTAAAAGTTTTTTCTCTAATTTGACAAAAGTTAAAATCTTCTCTGAAACTTTCTGTCCCAAAAACCAGTTGGTTGTCTGCGTGATCTTTATTCAACTAGCCAGCGAAAGTTTTGCAAAATTTCTGCAAAATGATTAGACGTTTAGAACTTTTCACTCGAAGCAAACTGACCTAATCTAATACCAGGATAAGGAAACGTCCGTTAAATTATACGGACGTTGGCGCAAACAGCTATACCAGAAGCATTTTGACCTTTGGTGTACTATTCAATACAACGATTGGAAAAATTTCCACTCTTCTTTGAAATAGAAGCCATAGGAAATATCACTACAACATCAAATGCAATATATACGTTTGCGTTTGCCAAGAACGCTGAGTTGATACAAATTTTACCTTGTTTAAATTTTAACGCGAAATGATTTCGACAGAACAAAATGATGGTTTTCAAGTATTTCGTTGACAAATGCTGTACATTTTGTGGAAGAAAAATTGTCAGTGCTGAAGTTTTATAGAAAACAGAAAAGTCCGGGGTAACAAGAGGTTGAGTCAAAACAGAAATCTGAACAGACCGCAACGCGCGTTTAGAAGCGTAAATAACAAGCAAAGTAGAATTCCCTGGAATGATGATATGGCTTAAATGTTCGCGAAGGTGGTCAAGCTTTGAGGTGCAGACTTAGGAAAAACATGAGTTTTTAATGTCATCCAAATTGACAAAATTCGCCTAAGCCTTATTTGCTCACAATGCAGAGCTGCGTGGGAGCAAAAACGTGCAGGTGCAACAATAACAAACACGCGCTGCGACAAGGCCCAAGAAACGCCCGCCGCGCTCGACTATGACGTCACTTGTGCAACCGCCAGATCACGATGACCGCCTTACTGACGCAATGCATCGAAAAAATCCTGAATTGGTCCCTCGTAAACATTTTGTTTATGTCAGTGGTTCTCAAACTTTCATGATTTTTGGCCCCCTTCCAAAGACTCTCAACACTTGTGGCCCCCTGCTCATCAATAAAAATACTTATCTTTGTTTTGGGTTTTGCAATATCACGGCAAAGCTATTTGATAAAGGCCTCTGCTCGTGGCCCCGGAGAAGCGCTCCGTGGACCCCAAGGGGGGGATAGGGCCCCGGTTGAGAATCCCTGGTTTAACTGAATATAACAATTCGATACATGAGCTGCAGCTTATGCAAGGTGTCGAAACAAAAACAAACGTTTGATTTTTTGAAAGCGCAATGCGACTTCCGAATGTAAGTTTCGCGAAGAGTAGCAGCGTGAGAGACTGATTCTTCATTTTCCAGAAAATAATTTGTCATCTTTACTTAAATCAAGGTATGCAATCTAGTATTCGATGTTTCTGAAATTTCGTAAAAGAAATGCTGAACTCAGCAGTTACGCACCATTCTGAGCAGTATCGTTCAAAAGAAGGTAGAACAATTTACTCCAACCAATGTTTAAAGCTTCTTTGCAGTTTGCAAGGGTTTACCACTGAAATCTGTTTTTTTCGCAATTTGTAGCAATACAACTTCTATATCGAAATAAAGAGATTAAGCAGCGACAGCGACTTGTTAACTTGCTGCAAATAATGAAGGAAGCATACTGCGACGTTTTCAGTTTGTCAACTTTCAGCTCAGTTAAGTATTCGTAAACGTTATTGTAACGTTTCACTCAAGCCCCACACTTCTTCAAAATTGGGTTTCATGCCATGTTCGCGCAAGTTTAAAATTAAATTCGGTTTCTGGTAAAAAGTAACTGTTCTTTTAACAAACAAATGTGAAATGACCAGGCATGGTATAACAGCTGTTACAAGAATCTCTTTGTATTCATAATTGAATTGTTTGCAATCACTCCCAAATGAAAGTAATTGTCCGTAGGTTGTGACATTTTCCACTCGGCTGCGAACACAGGATATTACCGCGTGAATTTCGAAGCGCCTTTCTCGCACGTTCATCACTCTAATCGCAGTTGCTGCGCTGCCATCACATGGTAAGAGTTGTGCCGTGAAAGTGAATATTGTGCGGATCACAGCTGCTCGTGGGAGCTGTAGGCAGAGGATGGGCTTAGAATGAAATTCATTGCAAGCATACACGTCTTTCCGGTTGCAAGCAAATCGCTGGCGAAATCACTGCAACCTGACTCATTGATTAATTATATGGCCTCGTCACCTACTGCGCAAATACATCAAAGCAGGTAAACCGTCTTTAGAACTAGTTCATGCGGTAGTTTTAGTATGAACAACAACAATTGCCTGGTGTTCTTGGCTTTTTTTAAACCGCTCTCGTGCGTAGATGTCCAAAATCGCCTACTTCTGATTCAGCGCACTGTGGGAGACCTTATCATCGGGTAGATGATGTTATAAAACATGTTTGTCACAGATAAATGTTATTTTCTATGTTTTATTTGAGTCCACCATGAGTTGTGAACTTTTGAACTCGATGGAGTTTGTTACGTAGGGTAAACATAGCGTTCTTTAATACAATCAAGTTCCGGGCAAATCAAGAAATTTAAAACCGTTGTATTTCAAATTGCTTAAACAAGTAATGCAAATGCAACAATAATATTTTGCTTCATTGAAATACATTTTGTAAAACATATTTTTTACGTTTTGAACGTAAAAATCAAATGTGAGTTAATGAAGCAGGGGAATTAGCAAACTTCAAAACAGAAGCAAAGTCGCATAAGGTTTTATCAATTTCAGCGAAGGGATCACTAAAAAACGCTATCAAGAAAATAATGCGTGGTTTTGACAAAACTAACACTTGTTTTTTACTCGTAGAGTCTGAAACAGTAAATTGGCTGATTGCGTTATCACGATAAATTCTTATCAGCGCAACAACAAACGTTCCATCTGCCTCACTGCTAGTAATGTAGGACAAGCATTACCTCATAAGGACTTCTCCTGCTGACCTTCGCTTTGCGTACGAAGCTCTGGATTGCACTAATTGAAAACACTTTGCAGTCACAGCGCGTCACGTCCAATTTTGAAGGCACCTCTTTTATGATCCATGAATCAAAAACGAAAGATATAATAGCGTTCCAGGAGCAAGCAGACGAGGATGTGTTTGTGTCGCGGCGATTCTCCGCCGCATTTTGTGTTTTTCAGTCGAACTTTATCCTATTCTGATCGCCAGCGCCTTCAAGGTATAGACCGTCGATTGCCTCAGGCAACGGCCTACGCAAGTTGAGGGCTGAGGAAGGTAGTAATATGATAACCGGCAATCATGTTGCTTCTCAGATGGACATCTAGACACCATGTACTGGACGCAAGAACGGTGCCATCTTGCGACAGGCAGTCGAATAAGTATCCGATGTGATAAACACTTCCACCCCTGCCCGGCCGTTGACCTCGTT
>JGI24022J15233_10002441_pt1 | contig 17436 bp, 12 predicted proteins | sample Ectturendosymbi2_FD_15233 | JGI IMG/M metagenome (IMG submission 15233)
GGGGGGGGCGATTTCAGTAATATTTGGTAGTCAAGTCTCATTACGGATTCACTTCTGTAAGAGAGATGGAGTATACCTCACAACACTGCTGTGACAAAACAGTTTACGACAAAATGGCCTTATATCGCGAATGCTGTTTTCCGAATTGCACAAAATCATTGTGAAAAAAGTTACTTTCGTAGGTTTTAGGGGGGCGATTGCCCCAATCGCCTCCCCCTGGATCCGCCCCTGCTGTAGCGTGACGCTGCTGAGCAGCTTAGGAAGTGAGGAAATTTACCTTGACAAGGTCTTGGTCTTTGCAATATGATTCAGCAGTGCATTGTACGTGAGTAGCAGTAATACCTCTCATAGAGGCTATTTCAAAACGGACTATCCAATAATAAACTGAAGTAATCTCTGGCAAGTTTCGTAATTTTTGTATTTGAATGGGTTTTCAAATGCGGAAAGTAAAGCTGCCTTCAGCTTCGACCCCTGTCCAGCCGTCGGGATTAATGAGATTTTCAAATGTATTTGGGCATGCTCAGCATCTTCAAAAACTCCAGTCTTTTAGAAAACTTGTTTCTGACCAGAACGCATTCACCGTATGGGCAATGTCCTGACCAGAACTTGTTTTCAAAAGATATCCAAGCTATATGTACTTTCCCTAATTGCTTTATAGCAGTGGTTCTCAATCTTCTTTGATGAATTCCTCCCTGTGCTCATTTTGGAACGTTTCATTCCTCCCCTATAGAACTTTCATTTCCTCCTATGTTAGGGTTCTTAGGCTACTGTTAACTACAATTGGAACAATGGTCTTTACTGACGACAATAATAACCTGATTAATAAAAGTGGGACAAAAACTATTTGTTAAATAATGGCACTAAAGTCTGCCAACAAAAACGTGTGATAGTCCACTAAAAAATTCACAAATATAAGGTGGTATTACTAATTTAAAGAACCAATGTCAACTTATAAACAAAGTAGGACACTTACAATGAATAGGTAACATAACAATAAAGTGGAAATTCTTTCCATAAACTCATGAAATTTCTTCTCGGTTGGGAACCACTGCTTTATAGTGATGGATATCTTATTGCAACGACGACATATTTATACGGAAAAGTGATACTGCCACTAACCAGTCACGTGCCAATGTGGTGATGGCTGATGGCAGTATGTCGTTGTCTTGTCGATTACTGTGGAAGTCACCAAAGTTTCTTGCCAACTTATACCTTGCTTATTTATTGCTCTTCCACACGAGGCCAGATGCGCTATTACTAAAGTTACAGTTTCTTGGAGTGTTCCACTGCACTAAGGGCTTCGTTTCTTTAAAAAACAGTTTCAGTCGAATCTACTCTTGATTTTTGTTGATTTCAATATTATTGTAACCCAATATTTTGCGTTTCGCTGTTGTTTTCGAATTTCAAACGTCGTAATATCACTCCACTGCTTCGCGCTAAGCCGTGCGCACATAACAAGAATTTTAGTCCTGTGCTTGGTTTGAGATCTGACTTCAGTTCAACGTTTGTGATCGTGAGTTATGCTGCTTACGCAAGTTAAACGTGTGTATTTTGCCAGTATCAATCCCAGTTTTCCTGGAGCGAGAAAAAAAATACGTGCTGCTCCACCGTCGGTGCAGCCGCAGACTTAATAATAATAAAATTCGATCAACTTTTATACAAGCGATACGAAAGAATTCTTGTGTCGATGGAGACAGTTAAAACCAGCTCAGTTCACCCTGTAGTTAAGGAAATAATTGTATTTCGGATTCGCTATCCAAACTTAATGTGGATGGAAATACAAAAAAGTCGATAAAGCCAACTCAGTGTTATTTTGTAAAAACCAAATTTGCTTTAAAACGAAGGATATATGGCGGCAAGTAGAAATACAAGCATTGCTGCAATGTTACATCTGAAACGCAGCATGCTTGTGCAAACAACTTCGGCTTTTTTGTAGGAATTGGATGGCCTAAAAAGCAAGAAAGAAGTTATGTCTAGCGCGAGAAATGCGGTTGCATTCCTAAACAGGTGAGTTTCATCAATCGAGCCTGATTTCTTCAGCTTCCTATTATGTATTTAAATTATTTCGCCAGTAAAGCAACTCCATGCGTTTGAATCAACGTCTGTCATTATTTTCGCGTTTCAGACATTTATCAGACGGAAAACCAGGCTTGCGAGGTCAGACAATCATGGAGGCTGCGACGTTTCTAGGTGAATCCGCAGCTTTTTCTGGTAGCAATTGCTGGCTGGGGCAAAACACTCCTTGAATGTTCTAATTTCTTTTTTGTTTTAGGAGGCATGAAACCCGAAATGAACGACGATCGCGTTTTGCAGTGTTGTTTTTTCTTTCGAGGATTGCCCGGTCGACATAAAACTTTTCTGCTTACTCGCGACACCAATTTGCAAAACAAAGCACTTATCAACCATTTCAGGTAGGCTACATTGCCGGAAGCATGTCGACTGCTTCTGTTTGAGATAAGCTCTGCTTTTCTGGATTGCTCAAAGGGACTGTGGTTTGCCTGTACGTTCAAAACAGTTGTCGTTGTGCTTCCTAATTTTTTTGCAACGACCTACAGAACTTTCTCCAGTGCCGAATCACTGATGGAAGCGGTCAGAGTCATGAATAAAGCACCGAATCCGGAATTGGACGATCCTAACGCGACCTTTTCAAGCAAGAACCCACAAAAACAAGACTGCAACAGTGGTAATGTATTGCCGGTTATTTTTGAAGACTTAAAAAACGATGTATAGTTGTGTATAGAGCGGTGCCGACGACATGTTATATGGAAGTTCTCCCTTTCGTGGGATAACCGCGATAATAAAGTCAAATAGCAAACAGTGTGAGTCGTTCCGCGCAGTCCATGACATTAATGGCAAGGAGGTCTAAGGGCCGGTTTACACTAGGGCTGAGGAAGGCTGGGTCAAGCCAGGGTTAGCTCGGTGAACTGTGTACACCTACGAAACTTTCGGCTTGGCTACCCCAGGTGGTTTGCTCCCCTGAGAGCGAAGTTTGACATGCTGCCTTTGACCCTCTGGTTGCTTGCTGTAATTAAGCTGACATCTGCAACGATAGGACATTGCAACAAAAATGCAACTGTTATTGCTGGGCTGTGGCACTGGCACTTATAAAAGTTTATTTCGTATTTTCAAAGCGAAGGCCGCATTTGGGGAATGTTACTGTCTTTTCAGCAGAATTGAGCGTTTCTGGCACCACTATCCTTTTCACTTACAGCCACATTCCACTCAGGGATGTACAGTCGCAACAGTGACTTCATGGCTTCTCTTGCTGCATTTGTGAATGATGTACCTACATAGCTATATGATTGTTCCAACATGTCAATATGTTGTTGGCTATTTCACATGTGGTTGTCACATTTGATAAGCTTCTCATACATATGTTTTTCTGATAACCACCACCTTCTGACTACTATAATAGGTTTGTGAAGACTAAAATAGAACAGTTGTGGAATAAATAAAAACTTCATATAAGCTCAGGGTTTTTTAAAGGTGTTTTAGGGACCCGAACCGGGTTCTTAGAATCAGAGAAAATCGGGTCCCTAGAATCAGAGAAATCGGGTCCCTACAGGTCCGTACCGGGCACCTGACATTTTCCTTAAAAAATACCTGTAATAAGCTCATCACAGACTTCTTTAGCTTAAATGAACTTCTCTTGCAGTCCTGGGCATGCTTCAGGTAAACTCAGTTGTGTCTTCCAGTGTGATCAGTCATGAAACCTGGCTGATTACTGTGTAGGCAAAGTTCACTTTGATTTTTATTTCAACAATAAATACAAACTGAGAAAAGGTTACGGTAGGCTACTTACTGTACAAGCAGTGTCACCACTGACTCTACTATTACACTCTGTTGGTACTTTTGAAACTAGGTCTATTCGCAATACAGTAGACCTATCATTTCAATGCTGCTCATACACACAAACCGATACTACTGCTCTTCCTCACTGAAATGCTGTGCAAATGCAAAAAAACACCTTCCTAAATTATACCCTCGAGTGTCTAAAAACCGTCCCTGCTTACGCCGCGATTCAGGCTGAGCAGTTCCCTGCAGGGCGTTAAAATTTTGGGGGTGAGACAGACTGAGGAAGGCACAGGCTGAGCGGGGCGTGGAAATTTCGTCATAATAGAACAAACAAGTTTCAAGCTTTCCTTAGCCCTAATGTAAACCGGCCGTAATGCTTAAGGCGTTTGCTGTGCATTGTGAACTAGAACTGAACTTTTATTCGTGTTGGGTTAAGAACTTGGGCAAGTCAGCTTAAAATGATAGATGAAGTGAAATCAGTATTCTTGTGAAGAGAAACATATGTTGTATTATTTGAGTTGTTTTGGTTAACCATTGGCTCTTATGTTTTGAGCACGATATAATTTATCTACTCAAAAAAAACATTTCAAAAGTGTTGTAAGTTTGATTGCGTGCAACTTTGTAAATTTTCGCTCCAAGAAGTAAAATGAGTTATTTCTGCACGCTATGTCTAGCTTTGTTCAAATAATCACTTGTAATAGCGTCTTTCAACTTTTCACCCGTAAGCTTTGCTTGCAGCATTCAGGACTGAGGATGCTTGTGGAGATTACTTGCAATAGCATTAGATTTGAAAATTCTTTCCACAATTTTGTGTATAAAAAGATGTGATGATGGTTATCTCCGTGGTTCACTTTCTCCGGCGTTCGTTGCCCTCACCCACTCTTGCTGCGTTCAAACCTAAACTTTGTTTGTCAACAGAAACAGAGACGTTTTTGTAGTGGTGAATTCACACTCTTCGCTCTGAGCATAGCGCTGGCACTCCTGTTGTTTAAACGCATTGCAGTGAGCTGGACCCGTAGTGTTACAGCAAGAGGGTGCTTTCGTAGTGGTTTACTGACCGCGTACAGTAACTCGCACCGCAGGAACGAGCAAAATCCTGCTCTTCAAGTCGCTTAGTCAAGGTGTGACTGCGGGCTTCTGGTCCCGCACAGTATAAACGGTCTAGAGTTTGCTAGTGGTGCGGTAGTGGATTGATTGTGGCGTGGGGTTTGAAACGCTGATTGTTGCGGTTGGTTCCACAGTGGTGGAATCGGTTTGTAATCGATCTTGAGAACTATCTCCATACGACGTTATATGCTTCTTTGTGTGAGCGTACAACGCATGTATTATTTGGGCGCGAGTGCGCATTTGCTCGAGTGAGCTTTATCAGTGAACGTTAATACGGACGCGAAGGTGCAGTGGCTCGTTGAGCATTCTTTGTGATAAAATTGATCGCGTTGAAACGTTTGTTTGCAACTTGTGTTGCTTGCTGCGATTGCTGCTGGTCTGGTTCATCTCAATTCAGACAAGGATGGCTATATTGAAAAGACTGGAAAGCTTGTCTGGGCGTGTAGCGACCTTCTTTCCAGATGTTGAGGTCAGGATGCTGGACCCAACTGTGGACGCATCCACGTTTCGACCGTTTTGTCCAAGATTAAGAGATTGATTGTGTTGGTGTGGAACAGTCCATTATCAAAGATAACGAGTAGGGCCCCGTTGAGCGACTTGATAGAACTGGAACAAATCCGTAAAAGTGAGTTTGATCGGCTTGTCGCTGCTTAATTTGAACAGCGAAGATACGGAAATGGAGGTGAATCCGGTTAATGGCGAGAAGATCCAACTACGATGGTGTAAGGCGTCGAAGGGTATCAAAATCTCAAATACGTTCGCACTCGTACTCGAATCTCAGCTCAAACGGAGCTTGAACCGCTGAAGCTGCAGCAGCTCCAAGAGCAACACGCTTTTAGAAGCGGCAGTTACCTATCAAACGTGAAGAAGAGGAACGCGAGGCACAGCGCAAACGCGAAGAACGTGAACGTGAAATGCAGTTAGCCAGCATACCTAGACAGCGAAAGTTGCTTAAGGTAACACAAGAGTTCCAGCAGGTCAATTAGAGAACCAAGTGTGGGAAGAACTCAAACGTGGGGGTTACATTCCAATGAGTGACACGGAGATTCGTGCAACCGTTCACACATCTGCACCTACTTGGCACATCGAACTTCAGCAAGAGGGGACGACACCTGGCGCCCCATGTATATGTCGACGCGCCGCAGTGTCAATCAATCAGTACCGCTCGAAAGAACCAGGTCTTTGCAACCGAATCTGCCAGGACATTCGAGACCCCCGTTGCGTCACCCTCGGTTGTACAAGGTGAGCCAGTGAGCTTTCGTGAAATTAAACCCGATCGGCCTAAACCAGATCTACTTAAATTTGATGGTAGTCCCATGCGGTATCCCTTGTTCATTTCAAAGTTCGAAGTCCATATTGCGAGTAAGTTGGTCGCCCAGGACAATGCAACTAACCTTCAGTATCTCATACAACATTGTCAAGGTGAAGCGAAACAACTTACCGAATTTTGTATTATTTTGACTGCCTAGGCAGGTTATAAAAGCCATTCGATTAACTCCAGCCGCGCTGGTTGTGTTGCCAATAGCAATCGAGGAAGACGGGCTTGAAGCGTCCTTTTCAGATCTTGCACGTTTCGTCAAAGACGAAGCGTTGGTTGTGAACTCTTTAAAGCGAAGGACGTGGTGAATTACGCATTGCTTCAGACGGTGGAAGATAATTTGTCGGATTTTTCTTTTACAGTTCTCGACACCGTGAAACGCAATTCTTCCGTCGGCGATTGTTAAAAAATGTGTAGACTCGGAGATCGAAGCCATAGGTTTGGTGAATGAGTTGATAATACTTTTCACGCCGATGAGGGTTTGATTGCCTGGCTGTTCTGTCTAAAGCAGTGGTTCTTAATCTTTTTTAAATCATTACCCTTGAAGAGCCTGATGGATTTCAATCTCCCCTTTTCCAAAACAACAACTTACAACTTACGATCAATGAATGACAAAATAACACAAATGACATCACAATTTGCATTTGAATGTCCATTAAAAATGATATTATCAATGGGAAGGCTGATACTGTTTGATTAAGCGGTCAAACCTAGGCAGAGTGGGAGATAGACAGCAAATACCACTGTCGATCACCAGCTTGTTTCGATTTTTCGTACTTATCGATGCTGTAGTGCAACGTAACCACAAAAGCAATGATCTAAATTACCCTCCCAAAAATGTCAAATTACCCCTTTAGTGCAATCAACCACAGGTTGAGAACCACTGGTCTAAAGTATCCGTCATAAATCGTGCAGACTCTTCGGTTAGCCTAGACCTCGACAACAAGGAGACCCAACATGTGCTGGGCGAATGGAAATGCCCTGAAGATGAGCTTGAAATACATATCAACGTGAGATTCAAGGCGTTCACTCGTAGAGGTAATTCATCGGTTGCAAGCCCGATAATTGATCCTCTGGGCTTGCTGGCATCAGTAATTCTTGTTGCTAAAATAATACTGAAAGATCTTTGTCGAGCAGGCATCAGCTGCGAAGACGAAGCGGACGAACAACCATCCCCTATCGGTGGAAGGACTGGTCAGCCAGATTGCTTCGACTCTCCGAAGTAGCAATTCGTCACTACTTTTTCGTCACTACTTTTTCGTCACTACTTTTTCCCTTTTCCCTTGATGACGGACCTGTCGTCGTGTTTAGCAAAGGAATTGCATGATTTTACAAAAGCCTCTTGTAAGGGTTATGGAACTGTTACGTGTCTACGATAAAAGGGGTAGAATTTACTGCAGGTTTAAGCCAAGGCAATGTTAGCCACTCAAAGCGGTCTCAATACCGAAATTAGAGTTGATGGCTGCAACCCTAGCAGTAGAAGTTGACAGCTTTCTTTGCTCGGAGTTAAAAGTTTCTGCAACAGCAGACGTCGACCACTTGGACTGATTCGATGTCTGTACTGCTGATGTTAAGTAACACTAGCACTCGTTTTTCAGTTGTTTGCAAACAGGCTTGCAAAAATTGAAGGCGTTTCCAGCCTCTGGCAGTGGAGATTTGTTAATTCTCAACTTCACGCAGCCGATCACGCATCGCGCGGTCTCTGCTTCGGACTTTGAAACGCTACAATGGTTCGACAGCCCAGAATTTCTGAGCGCTCCTCAAGAACATGGTCGCAAAATTCGCGAAAGTATCTGCATCTGTCCGACGAATCCCTCAAGCCACAAAGACAAAACGTATTAACTGCCGCGGTCAGTAAAACTTTCCCTGCAAATCGCTTCTCTCGCTTTTCGTCATGAGATCGTCTCAAGTGAGCCTGGATCCTGCTTTCAAAATCGGTTCTTCGCAGCAAGAATCGTAAAATATGTGGGGCAGCAAGCTTGATCGTAGATGAGTTGGAGGCGTCAGCCGTCGAGACGCTCAAGGCGGTGCAGTAACCTTTAATTTTTCAACGAAATCTCGTCGAGTTCTGGAAGCACCCATAAAAGTGGCATGGATCCTATACTTGCGGACGGAATTTTACGTATCAGCGGACGCCTTTGCAACGAACCGCTGGAATTTACCAAAAGACGTATTGGATTGTGAAAAGTGTTGCGATTGTTAGGAAAGTGCTTGGGTTTGCCGACGCCGAAACGTGAAACTGGGTTCGCAAATCATGTCTGACCTACCTGCCGAAAGACTGACACCAAACAAGCCGCCTTTCTATTTTACTGGTGTTGATTTTTTGGTTCCTTCTCAGTCAGTCAAGGTAGAGGCAACGTCAAAAAATACGGCTGCATTTTTACTTGCCTTGCATCTCGGGCAGTTAGTCTGGAGCTCGCTCGCGCCTTGACCGTCGAAGGTTTGCATCTCGTCGAGGTGAGGTGCACACTTTAAACAGTGATAACGACAGGAGGAATTTTGTTGGTGCTAAGGAGCTGCTACTTTCCTGAATTGAATGGAATCAAAACGTGTTGCATAATCAACTCTGCCAGCGCACCGTTCGTTGGCAGTTTAATCCACCTTTGCCAAGCCACATGGGTGGCATTTGGGAGCGTGTGGATAGTATCGACAGGTGCAGATAAAGACCGGTTCGTCCTTCCGAAGGCCGGTGACCAAGCTTTGCCACAACGAGCTGTGTCTTTAACCAACCGACGGGTTCCTGTTTGTTTCTAACGCGACCGACCGAGACGTTATGTTCGTTAACCAATTGTAGCGGTTTTCGCTGCGATTAATAGTTGCCGAGTGAGATTCAACCACGTCGTGACGGTTCACTTGTGTTGGTTCATGTAATAGCCTAGTTTTTTTTACCTGTTTTAGGTTTCGTATGTATCACAATTGGGTCGGAATCGTAGCGTTGGCAATATCCTAATTGTGCTATCATGTCCACATGTCCGCGCCATTGATGCTGTTTATGTGCGTCAGTCTTGTAGTTTAAGATTTACATGTCCTTGATCGGTAAATCGGGGAGGGAATGTTACGGCAAGATTCCGCTTTCGCAATGATTTACTGATCGCGTAACTCGCACCGCAGGGACGAGCAAATTTCTACTCCTCAAGTCTTACTCATGGTGTGCCTGCGGCTCCTGGTCCTGCACAATAAACGGTGTGGAGTTGCTAGGTGCAGCAGTTGGGTTGATTGTGGCGTCGTGTTTGAAGCGCTGGGTGTTGCTTAGGGCTGTGGTACCGGAGCCCGTGCAATTTTGGCTGGCCAAAGCCTGAAATTTGGGTTCCGGTTCCACAGCCCTAGTTTGCGGGCAAGCGAGCTGTACACACACTACAATGGCTGTAGTTTTCGATGGACCACATCAGTCTGGAGCCGGAACCGAAAAACGTCTAGATGCTGGAGACAAAATTTTTTGATGCACTGAGTTGGAGCCGGAACCTGAAACTTGAGTTGCAGCTCCACAGCCGTGTTATTGCGGCCAGTTCGGTAGTGGTAAAATCGTTTTTTGATCGACATCTAGAACGATCTCCAGACAGCGTTATATGCGTCCATTGAGTGAGCGTACTACGCATGCATTATTGGGCGCGAGTGTCCAGTGGCTCGTTGAGCATTCTTTGTCATAAACTCGATCGCGTTAAAACCTTTATTTGCGACTAGTGTTACTTGCTGTAACATGGAATTTAGGCATTCGTTGCTGGTTGAAGTATTCAACGCAAACCAGTTGATGATGTGACGTAGGGGTGGAGAACGTGTTTACTATCACGGGCCGCATGAATTGTGCATTATCGCTGGCGGCTGCAAAATCAATTGATTTTATCCTAAAGTTCTACCTTTTTCTAACTATGAGGAAGAGTGACTTCTCTTGACTTACTATCTAAGTACCTGCTTATCATGGATCTTTGTTTTGACACGATGTTGTACTCTAACTTGGGTATATAACGAAAATTGTGTTGCGGGCCATATCAAATGTTCACGCGGGCCGCAGGTTCCCCACCCCTGATGTAATGTAATGTTTCGTTACGTTGNCTATCGGACTCACCACACTTGCCCTTATATTAACGCGTCAGCAAACTGGCGTAGCAGCTTATGAGCTTTTTTGATTTGTTGCCGTTCCGTTCAGCGACGAAGTGTGACCCTGCTGTCGATGAGAACGAGTCATCTTGCGGATGCTTTACTTTTCTTGAGCCTGCCGTGACGACGGCCTTGTCACTCATTCTTGAAAAGGAGATGAAGGAGGCGTACGGCGATCAGTTATGGACAGAAATCGTTTATATCAAACCGCCGTGGACTTTGACAGGTGAGAAATGCTATTTGCATTTTCCGAAGTTAGAGCTCCTCGTTGCCTTAAAGCCAGATGGCATTTTTTGTGCCGCCGAATGTAGTTGACTTGTGCTCCAATGCCGTCATGGAATGCTGACCTACAAATCCTACTTTGATCGACATCAGAAAAGCAATAATTGCTGTTGGTGTACGTGCTTTGCGCGTTTTCTACTCAGCCACTAACTTTTCCGGATGTATCCATCATTACGTCAGCTTTGGCATTATTCGTTTTTATTTTGTATCTTTATTTAACAGATGTTTTGGCATGCGTAAAAAAGCACTGGATAGCTGTGTTCGGCATGATCAACACGGACCGCATTGCTTCCCATCTGGTCGATGAGCTCAGTATCGCCACAAAGCGAATTCTTGCTTCGAGATCGGGAAGGTTGCGCAGAGAAACTACAGCGCCAAGTAACTCAGCTGCATGTTCTGCAAGTTGCGTAATTTTCCTTCTGTCGAAGAGTTTTTTAATTTGAGTTCTGCGCTACAGTTTATGTCGATTTGCTCGCCTGTTATGCTGCGCAAAATGTGTATCGCTTCGCAATCTATCGCCCTAAAACGGTTCTGGCCTTTTCTTCGTGGCTCAGCGTATTGAGACACATTTGTTTTTATATCACAATACCATTTTCACGTTTTCCTCCACACTTGTCCGATTTTAAAAAAGAACGTACGTTTTTAAGTGAAACTCGCAGCAAAGAATGGACCATTTTTGCTTAATTTTTCACTTGACCATTTTTAGTAGGTGTTGTGTGTATATGCTTAGCCTGCGTCAAGTGTTCTTATAGCGTTTCAAAATATACTGTGTGCGGCACCAGATCGTAATGCTGAGAAGGAATGGTTGTCAATGTCAACTCAGCTGCTGAAGCTGCTGAACCGCCCTGGAAGATATGCACCCGAAGTTTCTAAGTCATTAGAAAGACTCGAGAACGCATCTAAAGTAGGTTCCTTCTTGTGGTTAATGTTTTTTCGAGAATATTTACTGTTTTGCTATTTGTTGTGTGTGCTATCTTTCTTGGAGCATTAGCCATACCATCTGTTCAAACCATGGAGCAGACAACTTTACGCAGAGATTCTTGTGTCGTTAGTGTCTTACACATCTTGAGCAGGCGAATTACCAATACCTATTCTTCATTTGCATAAATAGAGATATTGCATTTGATCAAAAGGCAGCGATTATGCTTGAAATTCGAAAACGTGTTTTGTCTCTGAGTAATGAGCTACTCATTTACTCGATTCGGTACCTTGCTGATTAATGACTGCTTAATATATAATCACTATTTCTTGTATGTCTCCAATAGCATCATACAGTAGCAGGTCCGGACTAGCCTTTATCCACAAGACACGTTTTGTTGGTAGGTTGCGTGATATTTATGCAAATAATTTCGCACAAGGATCCATAAAAGCTTTCCTTTCAGGTAAGTTGTCCAATATTTCCACAACAGAGCGATTTAATTCAGCGGTTTGAGTATAGGAAAGTGATAGAATCCATCGCATTAATAAAATGTGGGAAAGTCTGCCAGCAATCTTTACATTTGTTTACAAAACATTCATTTTCGCACACGCTTTTCCTCTTGTTGGTGTTGCGGGAGCATAAGTGTAGGAGCAGACAATTTTTGGGATGCGAATGATATTTTGCCCGAAAAACTTTTGTGCGACTAACTTTCTCCCTACAAATTTTCTGTAGCTGTTGGTACTAACACTCAAGTTAAAATTAAAAACAGAAGCTTTTCTGTGCTTTCCCGGCGTGGACTCAGCAAATATGAAGTAGGTGCCTTACAACATAGCGCACTCTGTTCCCCACAGTGAACAATAATAAACGCACTTAAATAAAATGCCCTAGTTGCAATCATTTTTGCCAAAACTTTCAAGTGAGTGAAAATCATGAAGTTACTAGAAACAGTTGATTTCATGTATATTGAATTTGCTTTATATGACGTAATAAACTTTTACTCATACATTTAATAACAAAAAGTTTAATTTCATTAACGTTTGAAAAGGTCGAAACTTCTGTGACCGAATTTTTAGACAAATCAAAACTTTTGGGGTGCACTTTCACCCCCACCTCCTTCACCACTGCCTCAATACCTGACGGTTTCCAGTAATCTCTGATAATTTTGCTGGCTTCACACCAAGACGGGACCAAGCTGGGTCGGAGATGTAATCACACCACCTAGTCCTTGGTCGACCCCGGGGCTGCTTTCCAGTGGGTGTAGCCAGCAGCAGGACTTGCCTCGCCCACCTTTTCTGGGGCATTCTGGTCACGTGGCCGAATCAATGTAAGTAGCTGAGATCTCTCTCTTCGGAAAAGTTGGTCGACATTGAAGTCTTCCCGAATTTCACAGGTGCGCAATTCGTCGCGAAGGATCACACTGTGAACTCTTCGTAAAAATCCCATCTCTGCCGCTTGTAGCCAACTGAAAGTAGGCTACCGAAGATCNTTCGGTCATCACCGAAGATTTATGACCATATGTGAGGATCGGAAAAAGACTGATTTAAAAACTGACAGCTTAGCAGTATGTGAAAGCTCCCGTACAAAACATATTCTGCAAAATATTGCAAACGACTATTCCAGAAAAGCAAGTTTGTGGCCCCCGCTTTTATTCTGAAAGTTTCACCGGAAGCACTCAGTTACTGTGTGTAAGGCAGTGGTTCTTAACCTGGGTCCGATCGAACCCCTAGGGTTCGACGGAACCATTTCAGGGGTTCGACGAAGGTCGTCTGAAACATGGCTAAAAGCGTGGTTATATCACAGCAAGCTAACCATGATCACCTTTGTAGTAACCCATTCATACTTCTGTTATATTGGGCAAAAATGGGATTCGACAAAAGCTAGGAAAACAACGTAAGGGTTCGGCGTGTTTGTAAAGGTTAAGAACCACTGGTGTAAGGTTTCCGTCATAAGTAATCTAATCGCCTATTATGACACGCGGTAGCTGTTTTTATCGTGAACTTTCGCAAAGCATGTGCAGACAACCATTGCTATCATCTTGCTTTTGTGTTTATCAAATAAGTCAAGTTGTACCGAATAGATTTTCATTGATAAGCATAAATATTTAGGTCCAGGCGCTACAGCTCTGCAGTGGCGACGATTGCCGAAGCGGCAAGCCCGCCAGATGAGAATCACTCTAATGTCCAAACGAAAAATTGTTTCTCTGTACTCGTTTGCTGCTAGCAATACGGTGCTGTCTACCGACGGACAGCAGGTTTCGGATGGACAGCAAATGCTCACCGAAATGCAAAGAAACGTGCAGCCTTTGCAGCTCTCTTATGCTGCACTTCCTTACACCGTGGGAATGCCCTGCCTGTGTCGTCATTTTCTTGCCTGTGCATTGTGCGTCATAGAGCTTTCATTGCGTTCAAGAACAAATTGCCAAGTCCACATCCGAAAACTGTTTTCGTTTTCAAATATTTTCATTGCCGTGTTCAAGGCTTCACTAGAGGTTTGTGACGCAACAGGCGCATTCTACATTTCATGCTCTTCTGAGCTACGTTCCCACGGTTGATTTTCTTTGAAGACCTCGACGTCACAATGAGAGAACCGTGCTGCACTTTGCAGCAACACCAAGGTCACGGTGTTGCGTAAGTCGGAATGCTGCAACAACTCACATCTCTGCCGTTCGAAAAATTTCTGCTGTCCGCACATGCTGCAGCGGCACGCTCCCACAGCATGTTTGAGCACATGCCCTGTTTCTCGCGCGAACTCCTTTCCGTGTTACGGTATATGACCTCTGAAAGCAAACGTTGTTTTGCTGGTCAATTTAATCATAGTACATTGCAGCAGTGGTCGGTAACCTGTTTTGCTCAACGGACCGGTTTAAGATAGGTATTTATCCACGGAAATGCCTTCAAGGTGTGACAGATTAATACATCAAAAATGAAATAATGAATTTTGATTACATGTAAATTTAATGCAGCATTCTCTAATCCTGAATCAGTGGGAGCCTTGAGCTTGTTTTTCTGTAATGAGATGGTCCCGTCTTGTGGTGATAGCAGACAATGACACTCATAGTGCATTTACGTCCAGTATGCTTCATGATATTGTTGTGGCTGCAGTTAATACAGAAAATAGCGCTTCACAGGACAACAATTTATTCTCTTTGCGGACCGATAACAAATGCCTCGCAGATCGGTGGTTGCCGATTCCGTCAGTTTTCAGCTGCGTGCACTAAAGAAACGAAACCCCTCCAGAAACCCAGGTCAGTGTAAGGTGGAGAATTTCAAGTTATCTCGGGGTGGTATTCACGATTGACTGAAGGCCAATCATGGTGTGGAGCCAGCGGAGCTATCAGAGATTTCTGAAAGCCGTGAGATACAGTATTTCTGGATCTCTCTGGCTGCCCCCCCCCTGTGACCTAAGAGGAAAAACGGGTGTGAAAAGTTAATAATTGGAAAAAGGTTTGGGACACCCAAACGCAAGTGTGAACGTCATCGTCGTGCTGACACTGAAGTTCCTTCATAGTGTCGTCGCATTTCAGGTTCCCGGGCTGAGGCGGAATTCGTCTGACTTTGTGCAGAATTAACCTTGTTATCTGTTACAGCCATCTACCCACAGAAACGAGCCTGAACCTGCCTACTCGCAAACTAGCTCTGCAAGCTGCAATAAAGGTAATGCATTACTGTGTGAAACTTCGAACAAAAGCGTCTCTGGGCAAAATCTTTGTACTGAAAAAGGCTTTGCCTATATGGCGATAACTACACCCGAAATTATGGATGTTGGCTGAAAAAAAAGATGATGGGGTAGAAAAAGAAACTTTTGTATGTGTCAGACATATGGAAATAAGTTGATCCGAAAATTCACTTAGATTTTAAGAATTTAACTAGAATTTATGCTAACATCAATACGTAAATCCTTGGGTTGGCGAGTGCACAGCTGCAATGTATTTGCTGGTTGTTCGGCATGCTTACGCGCGCAACAACACTGAAACAAACGCAAGTCGCAGAGCACACTGAATGAAAAATTTAATGGTTGCTGCCAGAGACAGTGATCTAAAAGAGTTAAATAAATCCCTTTGGAATAGGTGCTATGTGCTCAGGCCCGTAGCCAGGTTTTAAGGTTTGGGAGAAAAAAAACATTTAGGGGTGACAGATTTTTGTTTTCATTATATGTTTAAAACATTTTTTGTGAGAAAAAAAATTGGGGTGCATTGGCCACAAATGCCTCCCGTGGCTACGGACCTGTATCGGCCAGAGATGAAAATAGGACCGGGCTTAAATTTGTCTAAATGTTTCGAACGTGCATAAAATTTTTTTGTAATATTAAGAGCAAGGAATGTTTTCGTTCGTGACATAGTTTGGTTGTGGTCGGTCGTTATTCATCTAATTCTAGGATTGCAAACACAGCTGAGTTCATTCGTTGTCTGCTCGGATTAGTTTGACACGTTTTTTGAAAAGATTATAGCAGTGTGGAAATCAGCACTCGATTCTTGACTAGTTTTAAGAAACGATTTCGCTAGATTTAGCACCAGGCAAGGATGGGCCTAAATCGGTCCTAAAAAATAAACGTCGGGCCGGGTGCGGGCTCCAACATGAGGCCCGTTTACAACGCTGTATCTGCCTAAGCAGAGACAACTGAAACTGCTGTAACGTTTTGTGAAAATTGAAGCCTGTTACAGTAGGTCGCTGAAAACATTGTGTGAAATAAAGCTGAATAAAAATTTCATGCGTTGGTTCACTGCTTTTCTCGCTTTTCAACTTTTCAAACGTGATAAATGTAGAATTTCACGAAAGCTTGGATTTAGCAGAAATTTTGTTTCGCGCTCTCGCGACTTCTCACTCTACTTTTCTCCTGATGCTCTGCAGTAAAAACCGCGTGGTTAAAATGTGCTTGCGCTTTTAAAATGACAAGTGCAAAACGTCCGTACTTCTATCGCGTTCCACCACCGCAACTCCAGTGAACGCGACTGCGGAAAATTAAGCAAAAAAAGTGGCAGGTCTGTTTGTGAAAAAAATAGTGTTGGACGAGAGTCACGATTGTGACAAGAATTGCCGACACAAACTGAAGGTAACATTGGGGTTGGAGAGGGCAAATTGAAGCATGGGTCACTATATGCCTTCGTGCTTCCCATAGATACTCCGTTCAAGACTTTTTTAACGCTTCTAGTGACGACTTTTTTCGTTCGCTTAGTTTCCGTAACCAGCAAACGTTCCCTTCTGTGTTTTGCTTGCAGCTATTAGCTGCCGGCAACCGAGGCGCCTCCGTTTCATACGACCATAAAGTGCGTGAATCACTCAGGTTCAGAACTTCGGGATCCTAATTTTTGCCTACAAGGTGAAAACTACATAGCTGAGTGAGTCTGGTACTTCCTAAAGAGACACCGCTTTTGCAATCTCCTTCCGGACACCTTTTTAAAATTCTGTCAAGTGCCATGCGCTGACGCGGGGAAGCTGAAAGGGAGAATTGCCCCCCGTGGCTACAGGCCTGGACCTGCAGGGTTTTTGAAACATAGACTAATTAAATTTGTCATGATTCAAATCAATTTTGAGACGAGGTAGGCGTACAATCATAAAACCAAAAACTGACTTACTGATTCTTTTTGACAACAACCAAACTGCCAACCTTTTGTCTCATATCGTTTCTGAGCTTTAGATAGTATCCATGCTCATGCATTTGGGCTTTTTCAACAAGTCCTCTCTCATCCTTGCGACGTCTTCGTTTATGCATGTTTAGAGTTGACTCTCAATTAAGGCTGCGACTTGCTTTGCATCAGTTACAATACCGAGCTTTTTGTTTGTTTTAATATAAATACATTAAATTGCGTTGCTTTTTCCTGTTCTGTTTCAAAAAAGTTATTTTTCTGTTGGACGTGACAGTCAACCAGTGGCGGGTATACACTGATTGTTTGTGGTGGTTTAGTCGAATTTGAAAGAGGTAG
>JGI24022J15233_10002447_pt1 | contig 17433 bp, 8 predicted proteins | sample Ectturendosymbi2_FD_15233 | JGI IMG/M metagenome (IMG submission 15233)
GCGTAATTTTACGTGAAATCGATTTCCTATTAAAAATTTGCCGATCGATTCCTTGCTTACACCCATCGTGGAAAGTACATACTTGTAGAAAGCGGTGTTGCGATCGCAAATCCCGAGCGGCATGTGCGCAAAGCTTCGCACCGTGGCAGCAAGCAACAATAGAGATCACCCGACGAGATCACTCTATTATTGCTTGTTCGCGCCACATAGATATATTTTTGTTCTTCGCGCACATCCCGTTCGTGGTGAATCATACAATCAACGCAACACCACCGGAGAGGTTGCAACAATCTTTAACTCATAAATCAATAAAGGCGAACAGCTGATGTGGCATCGCTGATTAAATATCCCAACAAACTAATGCAAAGCAGTATATATCGGTAGTCGGTAGCTGAGCAGTGTTCTTACAAGGCCAAGTAGCAAAACCAGCCACCGGTAACTTTATGGTCTGTCCGCATTCGTCTCGGTTGTTTGACGGCTATAGTCAAGACGTGTCTGTTTAAGGCTTAGCTCTTTATCAATAACGCTCCCCTAGCGAAATTACTATTAACGGTGCACGGGTTGGCAGCCAATCACAAGCTCGGGTGATACAAGACAAGAATATAACATATGTCTTTTACTTCACTCTTTAATGCCCCTCTTGTAAACCAATCAAGGCTGTTTTTTTTCGTTCATAGACCGAAACGTTTTTGAAATGACCGAAAAAAATTTATTTCGGTCAAAATTTGTAAATTATAAAGTCAAAAATTAAGTTTTTAGGTCAAAAATTGTTTTCCCTATTTATAGGGCTCTGTGGAAACTGAACAAGCAATCACAAATGTACATCAAAAAATCTCAGCTTGCACGACAAGGGCGTGTACCGAAGACAGGTGAGCACTAATAAATAGTGGCGTTCGAAAATTACGTTGCAAATAACCAAAACAAGATTTCTAACTTTTGGTGCGGTATCTCTAACGTTTGATCTTTGCCAAGATCATTTTTTCAATAAGCCTAGCAGTTAAAAAATTAAATGACTGTAGAATCGCTTTTTTGAACAAGAACAATTGTCAATCTCTATGAAACGAGAAGGGCGATGGATCTGGAACGTGAACACTGCGTCTTCGTAAATATGTTTCGAACTGACATGAAGCTTAAAGCGACAAAACATTTTAAAGTGCAGTGATTTTGCTAACATCAATTCCAGGTTGTGCAAAATGATAATACCAAGGCCTGATAGAGTAAAAAAAACATGATGTTAGAAAAGAAGATATGACAGGAAAGCACGCATTCACCACGTTTAAGGTGACTAATGCTACATCTATTCCTAATCGCTGAGGAGATTTTCAACAGGTTTCCTTCTACATTCGGAAACAGGGTTGCGGTGTCGCTGTCGGAGGTTTTTGGGTGGAGTCGGATTTTTTTGTCCGATTCCGGAAGTCCAACTGGATAATTTTTTACACCACACTCCTTAGTTGGGAATTCCTGTTGAAATGGTACCATTTCTTTTGAAATTTTATAGAGTCGGAAATTTTGAAAAGGTCGGAGTCGGACATCTCACCGGTGACACTCACTTTCCTCAGAACTGGTTGCCTGGTGGTTTTTCATAATCATTCCGTAAATAAGTTAAATTGATAAATGTTTGCAATGGCGACATGTTAGAGAAACCTGCTGGTGTTTGCAACAATTTGAGGAATAAAGGTTTCTGCAGAACTTCAAATGGTCAACCGAGAAGCGAAAAGAAGAATTTTTGACGTATGGAAACAGCCATAAAACGCTGGTTTCACTCCTTGAAAAAATCTATTCGACATGGATGTGCAAAGAGGACACCGGCTTAAACTATTTTGTACAGCAAAATGTTGGCAGTACTTTAAGGCTCACCGTTTTTCTCTAGGAAACAAAAGATTTTTAAGCCACAGCGCAAGTATGTTGCAGTGTGCGTTATGTTTCGTTTTCCGGATGCTTTTGTTTTTCGAGCACTGAACCCTCCCCCACTGACTCCATCGGTATACCACGGCCCACAAGAATTTGACCAACAAACTATTTTAAGCTTCGATCCCGCGCAGGATTATTATTGGCAAAAAAGTAATAAGTTGCGGCGCGAAAACTAGAAGCAAAAAGATCTCGCACGGCGATGATGAAAGTGCTCGAAGCAAAACAGCGACGCCGTAAAACGATGGGGAAACGTTTCGCAGTGTTCACAGAACAGGAGCGGAACACTTCCTTCTTGTAAGAGAGCAAACAAAAATTTACGTTGTCCTAAAAATGATAACCAGTCCAGTCATAGCACGATATTGGTTGGAGAATCTGTGCTGGCAACTTTCGAAGCAGCCACATCCGGGTACCTGAAAATATTGCTTCGTTCGGCTGAGCAGCCACGCAGGTTACCGCCGTCTTGTGGCCTGCCACGACCCTTGATGGAGAAGATGGATTGTTCCGATCCAAGTAGTTAATATCACCTGCATACAATAAAATCGATGAAAACGCAACGAGAAGCGGGCGGCGCAGCGCCACAGAGATAGAAAAAATGGGTGTGGTCTGTTTTAAAAAAAAGACATGAGGAAAAATTTTATTTATTCATGTTTCGCACATTTCCAACCTGATAGAGATACGCTGAGAAGAAAATCGCCTTGCCATAAACATGAGAGTTGCTGATCATCAACGTTTGTACCAAGCTCGAATTGCCTGCAAATGCAAACTATTTCAGCCTACAGGGTCATCAATACAGACAGTAAGTTCACGAATAAACCATGTAGCATAACCCGCACAACAACCTTCAAACTCGCGTCACTCTCACAAAAAACTTACACTACAGCTTGTCGCGACTCGACGTTCCATATTTTGCAAGTCTTGTCGGCAGACGCGGAAAGCAACTCGCTTCCGTCTGGACTAAAGCAAATGCTATAGACACCACCATTATGAGATTTTGGATCGCCGAACTTTCCAATCTGGAGCAATACACCAAGAGCAAGGATAAAATTCCAACACATTTTTAAGAACGTCAGCAGTTATTTTCTTCAGCTTACAGATTCGCTTGTCTTTCCATCGCATAAATAAACGTTTCCATCTGAGTTTGCGCTGGCGAAGTATTTTCCATCAGGAGAAAATCGCACGCAGTTGGCGAACCTCCCTCCCTGAAAGTAAGAATGAGGTCTTTGAAAAATAAACATGGGTTGCGGTGTACTTATTGCAGCATTGTAACAACATCACGCTAATAAACAGGAGCATTACGTCAAGTGTTGTCGAGTGTTTGAAAGGTGGCCCTTCGTAAAAATAAGTTTTGAAGTCTTCAGACGCAACGGCGCATCGATATGGCCTGTTCGGCTTGATATCTATGGAGTTTGCCGACTTTGTCAACATGCCCAATGTTCCAACTGAAGATCCAGTATCCCAAAGAAAAGCATGCGCAAATCTGCAAGCGAAAGAGTAGGGAAATATTGCAAACGCACCGAGCCCCGAGTTGATCCAACTTGGAATGTCTGATTCATACGACAAACTGTGCTACCAGCAACTACCCTGTGTTCATAAATAGCGCAATACACACTAAAATCATTCAGATTTGTTCTTGGCATTGCGGGCGAACATAACGTGGATGATTGGGCAGAGCGCTTATCAAGTAGTGATACACGTAATGAAGATGGTACGAGCCTTAAACTACGGGTACATGGCTGCAACATTATGATAAAACAGGTTTGATACCAATCGCGGGCCATGAGACAAGGGTTGTGGGTGCATAGGTAAACCACTAAATGTAAAGCTTCCCTTATTTTACAGCTGTTTTTATGGAGATTTTATCCCACATACATCAAATTCATCTCCTGTGCAATCAAAAACGCTGCAATTAAACTGGCCCTCCGAACGTATAGAAAGAGTTCTACTGGTTCGTCGGGTCGAAAAAATTGAGCTGCAACGGTTCACAGAAAGCGAACAAACACGTGTAATAATACATAGTTGCTTCATTACCATCTGCACGCGGATGAGTATTCTAAGCTCTTTTCCCAAGTAACAAGGAAATGAGCTACGTCTACGTAAGATCACCCCTGCAAGAGCTAAAAATAATAGTTCCGACCATTTTAGAGTAAAAGGGGGGAGCGGCTTACACACAAACACTCGGATGTTTCTCTGCAAAATAACGGTCAAACTACTGATTCACAGACATTAACTTAAATGCCAACTGAAAAATTATATTATAATGCTGAACGATCTCACTACATTTATGCGATCAAGCAACCGATTTCATACGCCATATCTGGGAGCAAAAAAGCGAATACAATTACCCATCAGAAATAAAGACACCTGTTTGCTGACAGAACCAACTGATCTACTGCACCTGTTCTTAAATTATAAAATTTTGTAAAATGCAAGCCACAGACGACTAACCAAAAACAATCATCTCGAAACAGTCGAGACAGCAAACCTTACTCCAATAATTTGGCCACATATTTCTCGTGGTTCAGCATCTCGCGCTTCAATCATTAAAGTTTTCCTGATAAGGAACGTAGTAAGTTTTGTAAGGAGTCAAAAATGATTTTATTCAAAACTCTATTTTTTTCGACATCAATCGTTATAGGTTTTTCTAAGTTGACATTTGCTTTTTTTCTACTAATCATCACCAAAAGATAAGTATTTTCTTTCACGCAAATTGCAAACATAGTTCTCACAGCTTAAAGTCTATCTCACATGATACTGAATGGGTATGTTAGCCAGAGAAAACCTGCACTAACAAGTAATTACATCACTGTACTAGGGCTTTAATCACATCTGCAGACATAATGGGTCAATCACAATAACAATCACTTTGTTATCATAAAAGTCCTTACTTATCTTTTCCCTCTCCACACACTGCAATTCTCTTGCTGTCAGCATCCCAAGCAATGTCCTTAATCGCTCCAGAAATTGGCTGATATTCATACTGCATAAGCACAAAATAGTGGAGTCAGCTTGATTATATCAACAGCTCTTTTGTACAACAAACCAATACATGTATGTTTACTAAATACAGTTCACAATGCACTACCACGGTTTCAGATCTTCACTCTTAGTCTAAAACGGTGGTCTTCACCTTCATTTGTACAATTGTTCCCCTGCGAGAGCTTTACTTGAAATCACCCCCTACCTACGGTTTTTGTGTTGTGTGAAAATATTCTTTTGTTTTCAAAAATAATTTAGCGTTAATGAAATATAAACGCGCAATCTAGACAGCGCAAAATAAGCGAAACGAAACAAATGCAAATGTAGTTGTTGGATAGATGTTTTTTATTTACAAAAAAAACAAACAAAAAAACAGCTGGTTCGAGCTAATGCAAACCTTACGCCTGATGTTCATCTGTAAGCTTTTTCAAAGCAGGTTGCAAGTTGGTCAGTTTAAGTCGCATGGCGTTTCCCCCGGCCTTGTTCGTGTCAAACCAATTGCTGTAATTATTACGCGTGTGCAGTACTTGGCTGACACCTTGCTCAGCAAAATACGTCGTGGTAAACGTCAGTAATAATAGTTTCGTTTTTCCCCACCCAAAGTTCTGAAAAACGCTCACGATACTTGATCCAAAAATCTGACCGTCTGTGTGCATGAAAGAAAGTACGGGCTTCATCGTCGCTTTGGATGTCTCTGAGACATTTCTAGATTGTGGAATCGCATTCGTTTATGCTAGTTAGCTGGCCTTTGCTAAAAGGCATTTCACCCAGTCACTTTCTACGCAATCCAACTTTCGGCGTGATCTCCACAACAGAATGACTTCTTTGTAGGTCTCAAACAACAGGTGGCGAAAAGGACTTTTTGGCTTCCTTAATTCAGCCAAGATGGGGTGTTTGGACTTGCACCCCACCAGTCTAAGTTACCCCTTTCTTAAAGAACTGTTATGTTATACTATGTCAGGTCAGATGAACACGGTACAGCTACATCCACATGCACTGCAAAACTCTCGAACTGACTGAAAAACACGATAAGCGCGTTTTACAACTTTACGGCTAGCTGTAACTACTTTTACTAGCGATTAGTTCTTACGTAAATCATCTCGCAACAATCATATTTTCAGCATTTTGAGAACAAAACATACTTAGCTACATTGTTTTTCCCAAGGAACAAACCAAAGATTATAAAACACATGACAACAGACTGACATTTTTTACCTATGAAACAATGGTTTGGCAATGCTCTACAGAAGGCCATGAACTTGTTTAATGGATTTTGCTAATGATAACACATGTGGTTGGAAGGATTTTCGACAATTCACGACGAAAACTAAACTTGACGACAACTTGCAATCAATATTCGCTATCGCCGAGAAAGTCGATGCGGTGATTTAGTGGTAGCAATGTTATGATTGTTGGCCATTTTTAGTACTTTTTTTTAGTACTGTACCTTCAAAGAAGCTGAAGTTTTTCCTCTAAGAAATGGAGTTTGACCGATTGGATATTTTCCGAAAACTTTATCAGTATTGGTCGCTTTCAACCAATATCATTATTATAAAACTAATTAACGCATACTTTGCAAGAAACGTTCAACGCACCGAGCGCTGTTTTGTACAGGCTGGCAAATGTTATTGCTTGATGTCCCTTCTGTGACGTTGCTCATGCAACGATTGGGTTAACCAACCTAGCAAACTACTTAGTAGAACAGTTTCTCTACTCTTATCTTATTTTGAACATTAGACACAAAATACCTGCACATTCGTAATTTTCGTGTGAACCGCAATGGTTGACTCCCAACCAGTGACAATCTCCGTGGTCTTGGATAGTTGGTGCAGTGAAGCGTTACCCAGGACGATGGTAGTTTGATTGTTACGTCACCAATCGGATACAATGTGTTTTATAACCTTTGTTACAAACCATAGAGTCGAAAGTGCATCAAATGATTTGATTCCAAAGTAACAAATATTGTTGTTTTCGGAATCAATTCAAAATTTTGGTATATTTTAACCTGACAAAATCGCTCCCTGTAAACTGAAACTGCACCCCAAATCTGGTAAGTCACAAAATCCCCCCCACAACGCATAAAATCTTTCCCTGGGGGGCGATTTCACCCACGTTGAAGACCATCTAAAACAGTGGTGTTCAACGTGGGCGAAATCGCTCTCCATGGGGCAATTTTTTGCGTTGTGGGGGTGATTTTGTGACTTATGAGACTTGGGGGCGATTTCTTTAGGTTAAAACATTACAAAATTTTGAAATGATTCCAAAAAAAACAATATTACTTACTTTGGAATCAAAGCATTTGATGCACTTTCGACACCACGGTTCATAACAAAGGGTAAAATCCATGATTCGGACTGGTGACGTAACAATCAAACAAACGTCGTTCTGTGTAACCAGCGGCATAACTATAGGTTTGAACCAGGGGTAAAGCTAAGCTGAAAGAGGGCCCGTTAGCCAACACCCAGGTAAAATTGAGAAATGGTAGTGAATCCGGATGCGGATGTCTATACAAAAACCCACAATGACAGAAAACACTCCAAAAAACGCGAAGAAACAACAACCTACTGAAAACCAAAAGATGCTAAATACCGAAATATATGCTAAGTGGGGGCCCGATTTTAGTTTTAGCTTCCCAGGGGGGCTCTTTGCACCCCTGCCTCCCGTCACTTGCTCCACTATGTGTAACGCTTCACTGCACCAACTATCCAAGACCACTGAGATTGCCACTAGTTGGGAGTCAAGCACTGCGGTTCACACGAAGATTGTGAATATGCAAGCATTGGGTTGAGTCTAATGTTCAAAATAAGGTAAAAGAGTAGAGAAACTGTTGCACTGCTTGAATAGTTCGCCAGGTTGGTTAACCCAATCGTGGCATGACCAACGTCACAAAAAGGGCATCCAGCAATAACATTTACCAGCCTGTACACATCAGCACACGGGGTTTTGGACGCTTCTCGTGTAGTATGCATCAATTAGTTTTATTATACTGATATTGGTTGAAAGCGACCAAAACTGACACAGCTATCGGAATATGCCCAATCGGCCAAACTCCATTTTTTCAAGAGGAAAACTTTTTGACTTTCGTCGTGAACTGTCACAAATCCCTCCGAACATATGCGTTATTACTAGCAAAATTGTCTTGAAACAAGTCTTCATGGCCTTGGGTAGAGCATTGCCAAACCATTGTTTCGCTGGCAAAAATGTCACAGTCGTTTATCATGTGTTTTATAACCCTTGGTTAGTACCTTGAGTAAAACAATGCACCACAGTGCGTTCTGTTGTAAAAATATTGAAAATATGACTGTTGTGAGACGATCTACTCAGCAATTAATGGCTATAGTTGTGTTTTCCAGCCAGTTCGAGTGTTTTGCTGTGCTGTGGAAATAGCTGTGCTGTATTCATCTGACTTGTGACAGAGTATAACAGAACAGTATAGGCTAGGTAAGGAGTAACTTAGACCAGCGAGTAAGCCCAAACACCCCACCTTAGCTAAACAAAAGAGTTCAAAATATCCTTTTTGCCACCTTTTTTGAGGCTTGCTAAGAAGTCATTCTGTTGTGGAGATCACACAGGAAATTACATTGCTTGGAAAATTATTAGGTGAAATACCTTTTTGCCAGCTAGCTCGCATAAGCGAATGTGACTCTACCATTAAGGAGTGTCTCATCGACATCCAAAGCGATGATGAAACCCATGTTATATACCATACACACGGACGGTCTGTTTTTTTTATCTAGTGCAGTAAGCGTTTTCCAGAACTTTGGGGAAAAGTGAGACAGTTATTACTGGCATTGCGCACAATCTCTTTTCCTGAGCAAAGTTTCTGCCAAGTACTGCACATGCGTCATGAATACTGCAATCGTCTTGACACGAACAAGACCGGGGGAAACGCCATACAATTTGAAATGACCAACTTGCAACCTACGACCAACTTGCAACCTACAGATAAACACCATCACAAGGTTCGCGTTTGTTGGAACCAGCTGTTTTTTCGGAAATGAATAACATTTATTCTACAAATGCATTTGCATTCGTTTTGTTTTGCGCTAATTAGATTGCCCGCTCATATTTCATCAGCATTGAATCATATGCAGAACAACAAATATTTTCAGACAACGCAAAAATTATAGGTAGAGGGCGATTTTTAAGCGAAGTTCCTGTAGGGGGGCGATTGTACAAAAAAGGTTGAAGACCACTTGTTTAAAACAAACAAAAGTAGCAGAATGCAAGTGTAACTAACTTTGCATAGATGTTCTTCTTGAGTTGTATCCCATATTCGAACTTTTCCTGATACATCTCCAGAGCAAATGTAAAAACCAGTTTTGGCATACTTGGCACAAGTAGGTGTTTTTTGGTGGTCTGTGTATAATTCATGCTTTTTTGGATCCTACAGAGTTCAGCAAGTTCATGAAAATTGGCTTGGTTAAAAGCTAAGCAATGACTAACACATTTTGCACTCCACATGCCAAGAAATTAGGTAATTATTCTGCACGCCTTACATAGATATTAAAAATGACTATAGTGGATGGTTTTGGGTTCTTTAAAATAAAAAGGTCAACCATGTGTTTATATCTTAAGTATCTGACAACATTTATTGGGTTTAGCACACATGATCATTTTAAACTCATAACTAAATTTCAGGTTTTTCTTCAATGCCGAATGGACTGAATCTTAGAAATATTACCTGAAATTTATTTCAGCCATGAGACCACTGATAGTTATGTACAAAATTATGATCGGGTGAAGTTTATCTAATGGTTAAGAGCAGTGGTTCTCCACCTTTTTGCTGAAGGGAGCAAAATCTAGACATATAATTTTGTTAGAGAGCCACACTAAAAATTCTTAACACAAATTAATTGACACTGTTTGTATTATTGCAGAATGAAGTCTGTTACACAAAATGTTAGGGTTTTATTGAAAGACTGCTAAGGGTCGAACAAAGTGTTTGGGAGCTGCATGCGACTCTCAGAGCAGTGGTTGAGAACCACTGGTCAAGAGTCTACAGCAGCAGTCTACTTACGTAACATGGTTGTTTTGGGATATGTTACATTCTACCAAATCAACAAATTTTTTGTAAATGTATTATTTTTTCATTTTTGAAAAAATGGCTTTGTGAGCCAGATCACATGCTGGAAGTGGCTTGTGGGCTATAGGTTGGACACCTCTGGTCTACAGCCTAAAGATGGGATTCAACTATTTCCCTGCAACCTGGATGAAAGTCAACTGTCAAAAACAGAATAGCATAAAAAATTATCACCTTATCTTAAGCTTCTTGTTGTGTGTCTTGCACATTCCAAAATCACCTGACCTTCCTTAACAAAACATTACCTTAATTCTTTGTGAAGGCAAATGACATCAATTTCCACACTAGGCTATGCACTTCAGTCCAGCAGCAAATTCTGTCTGCCATGAGAGTTAAGCAGGTACGAAACTAAGTGGACTAAGATGTCATGTTTCAACTGGCATTGACAAAATACCTCAAGGCCATATCAAAGAAATGAAACATGTGGGCTATGGTATGATGAAAGCATTGTCCCACAAGCAAGAGAACATGTTGGACCAAAAGTAAAAGACCGTTAGGGTCGAAGGCCATGAGTCATTACAAAACATGACGGAATGTAGTTTGTAAGGGTGTGGATGTGCAAAATATTGTGGAGAACATGGCTTTTCTGGTGATTTTGTAATATAAAAGGTAGGATGGAAACAAGAGTAGACTTCTTATGGTGGTTGCAAAAACAAGTTTTCAAATGCAAATTGCAAACAAAAATTTTATCTCAAAACCATTAATCAACATCACATATTACATTGCTGATACTGTTCCAAGACACAAGATTTCCACCTCATGTGTTTAAGTTGAATTTACTATTCATTGTGCATGGAGCATCTGCATTGATATCTAATGTAAGGCCTAGATGGGCCAAAACACTTACTGTAATGTCCCTTATAATTACACCATTCCCAACACAATATAAAAATGTTTTCCCCTTTGGATCAGGAGATAGTACAAATGCTGTTGCTCTCTGTGTTGGAGGCAATGCTGCAAATGCCTCTTCTGAAAAACAAAACAAAACTTAATTTAGTACAATGCATACAGTGGTTTATTGGGACGACTGCACAATGGTCTATTACACACTACTTCATGTAGTAGGAGGGCTGTGCACCACAAGGAACAGGACAGACAATTTGCGTTAATCAATCAGAGAGATGAAGTAGCAACTTGGGTTTCCAAACACTCTGTGCAGAACAACAGCGTAGTGGTTTCTCATGAGCAAATATTGCCGATATATATCAGCGGAATTTTGCTGATATGATCATCAGCAACATTGCCCTATATATATTGGCAGGATGATGCATCAGTCGACCTCTAATTAGGATTACAGACAGAGCGATATATCAACCTGGCCGATATTTGGGTTTTACCAATCTATTGGTATTGGCCAAAACGGCCGCTGGACTCAGTAGGTGTTGAATAAACACTTTTATATGCGTCACACATGCTGACAACTTGCAAGAAAGCACAAAGAACCAAGTCTGACAGTTATCTTGCAGTAATGCTAGCAGGTGCGTTTTCATAAACAATCAGACAAGATAAACAATGGAGCCTGTGTTGGCCATCGCAGGCAAAACAAAAGCATCATCATTAATCAGATTAATTAAAAATCATACCAAAATATTGAAATTGCTGCAATTTGAAAAATTCTAGCTTTAAATCCTGATTTTTGAAGTTTTTGAAGAAGGTATGGCATAGAATGCATTATATTTTTGATAATGAAGCACAAAACAAGATTTAAAAATTTTGGAAATATCAGCTATCAGTATCAGCCCCAAAAAAGCCATATCGGTCAATCTCTAATTAGGATCATCAAATATTCATAGAAAAATGTAAGCAATGACAACCTGGAAGCCATAGAACTGCTTTGGGTAAGGAAAGCATCACTACTCTACACTGTAGCTACATCTTGAAGTGCAGACTCATTGTACCTCCTAAAATAAGGACTGATTAAAACCAATTGAATAATGCTGAATAGGAAAACAATTCTTCCATAAGTGATACCTATATCAGCCAGTACACAACTGCTTCACCACTGATACACAAAAACCTTCCAAAGCCACACATGCATATTGTATTGTGTGTCCTTAATCCGAATTAACTTGTAATACACTTACATGACATGAGTGACTACATCAATGAACACTGGCTAATAAAAAGGCTGAATAGCATTCCGACACTGTTAGGCAGTATTAGCAAGAATATTGCTATGTGATAATTAATCAGTGTAGAAAAATGTGTATTTGTCAAGTACCCACACTGAATAGAGTGCATCTTAGAAATATGCAGAAGAAATAACCATGCAATAGCTTTGTTAATTGTAGTCATCTGCAATGTAAAGTATTTTTGCTTCATATAAAGAATCTCTTCAATGAAAAAAAGTTGTTTATCAAAATCTCCAAGAAAATTTCATATAGATTTTTGGTTGTTGCATTACAGTTTCTTTAACCTACTACTAATTTCTGCATAATTAGAACAAATTTAATTAAGACTCTGATTTACTAAGCCTAATTTATACTTGTATGGATGGCTCCAGTTAATTGCATATCGGTTGAATGCACAAATTGCTTTATCACATAGGATTCTAGAATCCCGAACCAAAACTATTCATAGGTGAGAAAAATAGTCTGGTTAATCACATCAAATTTTTGCATAAACTGTATATTTGCACAGAACTGTTGTTTTTAGTTTTATGTTTATATCACTTAATTGCATATTTAACTTCAAAGAAAGGTAAAGTGCACTGCGCAGAAAAAAGTCAACAGTGTCATTAATCAAATTAAGCATCTGTCAGAGTGGGGATTCCCAGAAAACCAAGTTACCACCTTCTGCCAAGTAAAATCAACACCGCAGGGTCAACCTCAAGCAGTAAATTTGAGGATTCAACTGATGAGGTGACGTTTTTATTACTATGAGATGACATTTTTACTACTTTTATTACTTGGCCATGCAGAACAAAAAAGAAGTTCTGCTGTCAGTACAAAACTTTTGTTATGTTCTTAAGGTCACTGTCTCAAGGAAACGTACATGACAGCTTTGAGACAAAAACATGGTCACAATTACATTACACAGTTGAAAACAAGCAGAAGAATAATGGCCGCAAGTGCAGAAAACATTCCACAACTAATACAGACAATTAATACATCACACACACAGTGTGTCACATGCATTGCAAAACCCTGGAACAAGGTACACAAAAAGCGTAAGTGCTAAATAGTCTTCTAGGTATGAATATATCGTACGCTGGCTCTCAAAATGTTAATCCCTTGGGGAATTTATTGATTTGCAGTGTTTTGGCCAAACTGTTGCACCACCAAAGTTATGGCAAAATAACCAAAATTTGGACAAAAATCCTTTTTGGGTAGCTTTTATCCAAATTTAGTTTTTTCAGCCATAACTTTTTGTTTTATCCTAGTTAATGAAAACTTGAGTCAAAAAATTCCCTCTAGTGGTTGGGTTCCAGGGCTTGGTAACCTGGGCCAAAATGGCCTAAAACCTTTTATGACATCACCCATGAAAAATCCGAAATCCAAATCTTTCCAATTTTTTAAAATGCAAACTATAAGACTCGTCACATCTTCAGGGTTTGAGTAGCTCTCTAGTACAATCAGCTGGCAAGTTATGGAGTTTCAAAGTAGCACGAAAATAGTGGCTCATTCGAGATTTCAAAGCACAAGTATGTCGTACACTGGCTCCTAAGGTGTTAGGCATTCCTCAGAAAGCTTGCGAGCCGTATCCGGTGTGCAGGCAGACTTTGGGGACTGCTGTTGAATAAAATTTTTTTGAGTTGACATCTTTAATGGCTAAACTAACTGAAACAAATAAACTTCACAAGGTGTCACAGCAGAGTTTTTCAAATATAATAGCATGTCTAATGATACTCACTTTCTTCAATTCTTACCATCTTCCAGAAAAATTATTATTCTAACAGATAATATTTGCCTAAGCTTACAGGCTGTATAACAAAAAAACAAAAACAAATTTGAATTCACGAATGATGCTGCATCAAACACTACAAACCTGAACATATTTTTACTTAGGCTATTTTATATGCTTTCAGCCTTCTACAAACTGCTCAAATAAATTCAAACACACAACTTCAAACTGAGTACATTGCACATGCAGCAAATAGCACAAATCATACAGTAAGGTCAACAAGGGCTCTTGAAAATCTTGTCACACACAATATAAAATAAAATTAAGCATGGTTATTTACATTGAAAAAACATTTCGTACAATTAGCCAAGTTAACACACACAGAAAATAGTTTGGCGAACACACTAACTACGATGTATATATGCAGGAAAATGTAAGCACTAATTACTTCGCAACAAAACGTTCAGTCTCATGTTACAAATTCATTGCTGTTAGTGTATTCGCACATAAAAGACCTACTGTTTTTAAAATAATGCAGAAAACAGTTGCATGTAACTATACTTTTCACGTTTAAATCTTTAATATTTGGTGCTGCAAACTGTATTTCACATATTGCGTGTATCAGGCAAATATTTAGGAGCAATGAAGCATCGGGTATGACTGATGGGTGTAACATGTATTCATAGAGTTTTTGATAGCTTGTTGCACATGGCTACACAAGGGCTCACACATTTGTGTAGCAAGATCAGGCACAGTGCGGAGAAAACAAAGATGTGCAAAGTAACCTTTTAACTCAGCTATGTCCAACCCACAGCCTACGCGACCCAGTCGAAGGTTTTGTGTGGCGCAGTTTAGGTGTTCGCTGTAGTAAAAGTATCCTACATACTGACAACCTGTTCTTATTTTCATAATCTTCAATTTGAAATTTTAATGCAGGTGGTCTGAGTGCCACTATATCACATCTGTTACCATTGCAATTAGGATTAGAATGCTTTCAGTACATTAGCTTAAGCTCAATTTAGTTTGCTAAGATCACAGTAAGCTATTCAATGTGCGGCCCTCATTAATATGTCATTCAATGTGCGGCCCTGGTCAAGGAAGTGACATGATTTTTGGCTCTGTAAGCCATTTTGGTTGGACATAGCTGTTTCAAATACATTTAAACCCTGTATTGCAAAATCCTAGTCCAAATGAGCATTTGATCATTTTTTTCAAATAATTGTTTAACTTTCATCTTTTTAAAATGATGTTCATATGCCTGTCTTGACAAGGCCCTGAGTATAAACAGTAACGTAATTCATTTTTATACAATTGAATTTCCACTTTATACACTTGAATTTTGCACAACGTAATTTGCATCAAACATGTTAACACCTTGGCTCCATGGGTATGATGTATTCACATTTTGAAATCAGCCCAAAGCCAGCAGTTTTCGGTTGCCTTACTAACAGAGCTGTTCAAACTGTCTAAAGATTCGGCAAGTCTTCTGGTCTGCAACGAAAAAAAATTTTTTGGTTTTGAGTTTGAGGCTTTTTGTGAGCGATATCATAAGTGAGGTAGGTTTTTGGCCATTTTGGCTCATGTTACCTGGCCTAGGGCCCAACTGGTAGACCAAAGTATTGCACTAAAATTTTCACTGGAAACTAGGCTAGAATCTGAGTCTTTTAAGCCTTTGGTCGACTTTCTAGCATTTCTGGTTCAAAAGTCATGATCTAAAATAAACAATAAATTAATTTTCTAATTATGGGATCAATCAATTATTTTGTTTACTTCAGATCATAACTTTTGAACCTGAAACTCCAGAAGGTCATACAAAGTATCAAAAGACTCGGATTGTAGCCTAGTTTCCAGTATAAACTTCAGCGAAATACAACCATCTAACCACAAAAAATCTGAAACACGAAACAAAAAAATTTTTTTTCATTGCAAACTACATGGCTAGTTGAGTCTTTTGAGCATTTGAACAGTTCTCTAGCACTTACGACGCCGGAATTATGCCCGTGCAAAGCCCCTTGCGAATAGGCTGTTTTTGTGTGAACTGCGTGAATTAAGCTGGCACTGAAAGTGTTAACATGCTATATTTCATTATTTGCTGTGTGGTATAGCATTTATTTGTTGAAATGTAATTTATAAAAGAATGATATAAGCATTCACTGCATGTTCCACATGATTAGATCAATTTGTTATTAGGCATTTGAAGAAACAGTTCGCCAAAGACAGCTCAAAAATATTTTACACAATTCACGGACTGGATTTGGGGCAAGTACAACATTTGTCGTAGAATTTACAAAACAAGGAAACACTTACAGTACCAAAGGTTTTAGCTGGGAAAACAGGCTCGCTACTTGGCAGTTTTTGTGAGTTTAACATATATTTGCCAGTTTCATAAAACATCCTGTAATTGAAGCCCAAACAAATCCCTCAATTGTTTCATTATTTCTCATTAGAGTTTTCATATGCAACTTTACAGCTTGTTAAGTTTATAGCATGTATCCAATAGAATCCAATCTATATTTTTATATAGCTTGATCTCAGTTCCATAAAAAATCATTTTGTACAGGTACACATGCCAGAACCAGTAGTGTTAGGGTCAAAATTATTCAACAGTCATTGAAAAGCAGTATGGCATACAACTACAAGTAAGTGGGACAGTTTCCATCTCCCCTGGAATATTATCGCTCAATTTTTGTCACTTTAATACTAACGTCGGGTCTGCCACACCTGGTTTTCAAAAACAAAAAATGTACTTTCCTTCAACTAAAGTTTATCACAAAAACTACACTGAAAATATAAGTCTCACTGAGCAGTTTGAGCACTAACGAAGTTACTTTACTCAAATATCATACGATTGTTGATGAAAAGTAAGTAGGCTAAATATAGCGAAGGCGTCATATATGCATGAACTGAATTACTCATAAAAATAAAATTATGGGCGTGAAGAAGTTCTCCTTTTGTATACAGATAACAAGACCGTAGAAGCATGCACTGAGTGAGTTTCAGCTCTTTTTTTTACAGCCACCTGAAACTTTTCTCCATCAACCATAACATGGGTTAGGCTGACCTGATGCCACCTCACACTAATACAATCATCAGGTCTGCCAGATGCGAACTCACTCTCTGCGCAAAATCGAAAAGAGTGTGGATGACCGCAAGCGCACCTATTTACAAGTAATACAAAAAGAAAAGGCTACCGAAGAGTTGAAAGTGCACCGACTTCCACTTACGTAGTTTAACAATTTGAGAACCGGTCTACAATATATTCGTACTTCGATTTCGGCCTAAAAAACAGCAGTTTTTGGTTTACTTACCAACGCCTTAGCTCCTCTGCCGATTGCACTAGAGAGCTGTTCAAGGGCTCAAACGGATCGGCCAGTCTAGTAGATTGCACTTGAAAACAATTTTTTGTTGGGGGGTGTGGATTTTTCATGACTGACATCATAAGTGAAGTAGTTTTGGGGTCATTTTGGCTCATGTTGCTTGGCCTAAGGCCCAACTGCTAGGCCCCAAAGTGTTTCACTTAAGTTTTCATTGGAAACTAGGCTTGAGTCCGAGTCTTTTGAGCCTTTGATCGACTTTCTAGCATTTCTGGTTCAAAAGTTATGATCTAAAATAAACAAATT
>JGI24022J15233_10002450_pt1 | contig 17429 bp, 11 predicted proteins | sample Ectturendosymbi2_FD_15233 | JGI IMG/M metagenome (IMG submission 15233)
AACCTCATGTACAAAAGGTAAAAACTCAACTACCAAGAGCTTGTGGAATTCTATCCAAACTTAAACATTATACAACACTACCTGTACTGAAAGTTGTGTATAACTCATTAATCCATCCCTACCTTAATTACTCAATCCTCAATTGAGGACGTGCTTCAAATGCAACCATTCAGCCTCTCATTAATCTCCAAAATAAAGCTATAAAAATAATAAATCCAACTAACACGGGATCACTAGAAGAACATTTCCAGCACTTAAACATTTTATGCCTTCCCAAACTATATACCTTTCCAGTTGGCAAATTCATGCACTCTTATCATAACAAACTGCTTCCAAATCATTTTGATGAATATTTTATTCCACTCTGCTCAATTCATTATCATTCCACAAGATTAACAACCTCTAAAAACCTATTTTTACCTAGAGTTAACTCTTCCTCAGGAGAATGTTCTCTTAAATTTATTGGCCCAAAAGTATGGTCTTCAATACCATACAATATTAAATTTTCAACCACCTTTACCTTTAAATGGAAACTTAAGAAACACCTCCTACACGAAAAAAATTCCCAATTGTGAACTTTAGCAACATTTTGCTTGTCCAGAACAAAATACTGTTTATTTCTAACCACACCAAATTTCTTCACTCAAATTCGATTCACTCATCTATGTACATAGGCATGCGCTTTCACCTGTACATTTTCTTCACCATGTTCTGCGTTCAGTCGTTTTTTGTTTTTGTTTTTCTTTTCATCATGCTTATTTGATCTCCAACTGTTGTTTCTCAACACTTGTCAAAAAATGATAAACGGGGTTGGTTGACCAGATGACCGCCACGGTCTTTCGCCAATCCTATATGACACAGCGCCCCTCTTTGTTTACACTGATCAGCTATTGTGCCGTTGTGTTTTGTTCGCTAGTGGTTAGTTTACTGCATGCGATGGCTTTTATGGTGCTTCTGCTTGTTGGTTGAGTCATATGAAACAATAAACCATTACAATTGCTAGGAGAACAGGCTGCCAATATTTTACAGAAAATACCCTTGTTTAACAACACAGTTTTAATACAAAAGCAAGGATTTTCTACCTGGCTGACTTATTTGCGCATGTTAACCAACTAAACAAAACACTGCAAGGGCGAAACGCTAATCTAGTAGATTGTGCTGAGAAATTAAGTCCCTGGAAGATGCATTTACAAAAGAATGAATTTGCATTTTTTGCCAACTTGGCCAAAACTGATCCAAGCCCAGAAGTAATCACAAGCTGTGCTGACCACCTGCAAAGCTTNTGGCAAGATATGACCAGAAGATATAAAGATATCATCTAAATGAGTCCACCTGGTTGGATTATGGATATGGCACACTTTGACGTCTTAAGTGAGGAAGACATTGATCTCATTATTGCTGGAGAACTTCTTGAACTAAAGGAGAACAAAGTATCAATGGCAAATATAGAAAGGAATGGCTTAATTGGATGGCTGAAAGTAGGATCGTCCTATCCATTGCTATTTGAAAAAGCAGTTCCATTCTTACTTGGTTTTTCTACCAATTGGTTGGTTGAGGCAGGATTTTCTGCAGTAAATGATTTACTGACAAAGAAACGTCATTAATTGCAAATTAAAATGAGGGGAGACTTACGCTTAAGGTTGAACCAAAGTTTGGAAGTTCAACTTGACAAGCTGATAGATAGACATATGGATTAGTTTAGTCATTGACACTTTTACTGTATTGTTTGTATTAATAAAAAAAAACATTTCCATGTCACTCGAAATTTTTATGAAAGGTTATGTGGGCCTGAGATTTCTTTTAACGCTGAAAATGGGCCACGAGAGAAGGTTGGGGACCACTGCCCTAAGCCTAACACCAAAGCGTGGACTTTGGTGAGTTTTAAAAAAAGGCCATACCAGAAGAGCAATGGCATACCAGACGTGGACCATAACCACTACGCTACGAGCAGTATGCCGACTGCATGGCAAACTGACCTCTTATTCGAATTGCGTGAGGCCACAAGATCGAATCTTCGACTGGCGGCACAATAGCTCCAGCCGACCTGTTGCTGCCAGAATCTTGGCGGTAAAATAGACACTACCTTGAGGTTTAGGTTCAGTATGTTACTGGCAAGTGTAGTGCAACTTAGCACACACTTGTGGTGTGTTAGTGTCACATTACAGGCGGCGGGCGAATAAGTTTTCAAAAGTGCTCTGGCGGACCAATAGCCATTAAGACTAAATGCTTCTATTGTCCAAAGGACAATGAACTGAAAATTTAAGTGTTGTTACTTTGCTTTTGAGGTTACGGTATTTTACGGACCACGGGCCGGTCCGGACCAGAAATTTGTGGTTTTGCATAGACGGGCCGAGCGGTTTCTTGGTAGCTCCGACCGGGCCGGGCTGCAAAAGTGCTGGCCCGTGCCATCTCTAGTGCAGGAGGTTGAGTGCAGATAGCGGAACAAGAAATATTGAGAGTTGTTCCGTTTTTGTTGTTCATTGTTGTGCAGTTAAGAAGAACGTTATTGTTGCATCATAGTTATACGATGTTGCCGATGTACAGTTCACAGTACTGTACATCCGAGTAGTAGAAAGTAGACAACGGACTAAAGCTGCTGTTCAGCCTTTGTGGGAACAAAGCAAAAACAGTGCAAAACCCAACTTTTTATATTTAGTCAAGCCAAATGAAGAAAAATAGCATGTTTTCTTATGTGAAGCGAAATAATAACAACAGCGAAGGTGTGGACGGTAATGAGCAATGTAGTTCAAATGTAAAAAAAGGCACCTAATTCGAAGCGGACCAAATGTAATTCATTGCCAAAGTTAGAAAATGAGACAACACATATTTTATACAGAGGTCCTTTTTGCCAAATTCTGAATGTAGCAGACACATTTTAGAAATGCAAGAACTGAGCCATGAAATTTCTTGCTTTTTAACTTCTGTAGTAACTGTTTATTTTTTGAAGTGTCTAACAACGAAATATTTTATTTTCTTACAAGTAATTCGGGTTTTTAAAATTTTTGTTAATAGGGGTTCCATGACAAGCGCAGAAGTATATCAGGGTTCCACGATGACAAAAAGGTTTAAGAGCACTAGTCTAGATGACGCTCTTTTTTAGGTTTTGTCGACCAAACTCTTTTTTCACATTCTCTTTCTATACAGCAATGAGGTGCACATTCCGTCGCAGGAGAGATTATGACGAACAGAAAGCAGTCGTTGTGTCAACATCATTACCAGGGTTGCCAACTAAACGCGAAACGTGCTAGTACGTGAAGTATCTCAGAGGCTTAGGTAACCTATGTTCAAGTGCAGGTTACATTAGTTTTTTAACAGCATTTCGTGCGACTTACAATCGAATAAATACGGTACAGGCAAATTTGAAGCATGTTAATCTATTTATCAAATCTGTGATGTGAGCTATATCTGAAATTGTAGCATATTATATCCTTTACGAAGTTATGTTAACTTTTACAGAAGAATAACTACTCGGACATAACTTTAACAAAATATTTTGCTTGCGACTGTGTGCAAGACGTGAGATGCAAGTTCAGAGAAAGTAGTTTATACCAAATACGGTTACGAAAAGGAATAAACGTCTGACATTGTACGTTCTGATCANACATAACAATCCTTAAAAATTTAGTTTTGAGGATTTCGAAACGTCTACGGTTTCATAGGTACTGGTCAGTTTTTCGATAAGTGAGACAACTTTTACTGGAAAAAATCAAAACCTCTATTCTTTTTTACAAACACCCAATACAAGTGTAACAGATATTAAGTTAAAGCTAGGTGTAGCAATCAGGTACTTCTGATGTGCAAACAATCTGACTACAGGCTGGTGATGCATACCCAAAGGAAAACTGCTTCGCAGGGCAATATTCAATGCACCACAAAATGATAAAAACTTGAAAAAAACATAAAAAAACACATCTACGCCGGGTTATACTTAATACGCCACACGGTCATAAAAAAGAGTAAGATAATGTAAAAAGATTAGCCCCGAAAAAACGGTATTTATTACAGCGAAAACGACAATTGGTAGTTAGTCCGGATGCGGTTGCTCATACAGTTTTGTGATGGCTACCTTCACGCCGGTCACACGTTTGTGCTCAGGCAGGTTTTTTGAAAGCATTTACGCTTCTACTTTTCATAATGTTCTCACAAGCCGATTACGCACCTTGAATTGAGAGGATTGGAACCAGCAGAGCAAATGGGAATGAGATGCGACGCAGGCCGTCGCGCTATTGCAATTTTTCCACCATTCTGGTTGAAATGGTTCGGTGCAACCATATTAGTAGGTAACGTAGTGGCTAAAAATAACAGAAAATTAACAAAGAATTCATCAAAATCTGAGAAGAAAAAACATCAACAACTCCAAAGCATGTTACCAGCAGCAGTCGTTGTCAGTGGAACGTGCTTCAGCAAATGAGAAGAAGCGCTGGAATCTAGTATCTTCTGAATTCTTTGGTGTATGGTGGTCATTGTCTGGAAAAAAGCACTTATATATTCAGCTTAGAATTAAAGTATGAAACACATTTGACAGCATCAATTCGTTAGAAAGTACCACGGCATTTTAACACAGTACATACCGAAAATGAGCTTTTCAGCTTGGGGTGTATTTCCTCATTTGTAAGATCTATGACGTCAGTGACTGAATTACCCGACACAGAGCGCTGATGCACCTTTCCAGTTGATTCTGCCTGTGAAGACAATTTCGTTTAAGTGCATTATCACTTGGATTATACATTATCAATGCATGCCGTACCACTGTACTGAACTTCGGTGCAAAAATTTGATAATGTATTTATGTAGTAATCCTTACACATGTTCAGGAATGGTGTGCAAGTTAATGGAGCCTCAAAATGCTTGGCATGCTTTCGCCAATTACGCGATACTGTATTTTTGAAGTCCCGCTCCTCACAAACCGGAGGCAGTCGTGCGTAAAACGCCCCATTGAGATGCACGTCCGACAATGGTTTCCGCGTGTCTACCCTAAACAGCTCAGCACAATTCCGCACCATTAGCAGTCGCCAGTCATAGCTGTTTGTACGACAGGTTCAGAGGCAATGGCACTGGCTGCTGGGCAGACACTCCCATTTCATAATTTCATGTCGGTGCAGTGTAACAACAAAACAACAATATCCATGTTTGCAGAGTAAAAAAGCAAATTTTTTCACTCCAGCTTGACTGTGCACCAAGACATCAGCCGCAGCTCATCCATGTTGTCATTCGACGGCTTATCGCTGAAGCTTTGGAATTTCAGAGCTTGTAGCTAACAACACATTTTAAACCAGTGGTTTTCAATCTTTTTCATGCAGCGACCCATTTTGCAACCCAATTTAACCTAACGACTCCTTTCCGAAAATTTCCAGTCAGACATATGAAATGCAGTTGTGTTTTCACAACAGAAAATAACAATGAATATTTCATCAGAAGTTCGTGGTCAATGAATCTACCTTTTAATACAGTAAGCAAAGGTTTTCACGTGAACATTATTAGAAGCAAAAAGCTTTCACCTGAATATTATCACCTCTTCAGTTTTTTAGTAGCATAACGAGACAACACCTTTAATTATTGTTGTCAAAGCTGATGCGGTGAGACATATTTAACAATCTTTAAATACGACGTCTCGGATCCTTAGCCATACGAGACGCGGGGCAGGGAGGACAACTGCCCTTCACGCAGCTGAACCGCACTAATTTTAGATAAAGAGCGGAGTGTGAGCCGCTTGAATGTTTGTTAAATGTTCAGAAAGCAGGTTTAATAGCAAAAAGACGTTTTTTGACTTTGGCAGTAGGGCAAGAGAGACCTTTTTTGGCGTTCGGACGGTTTTGAAGACAAGATGGAGATTACAACGAAAGCTGGGTAAAATTTCCAGGAAGTTGAAAGAGGTGCACGACTTTACTCCAGTCGTTCAAATATTTTCACAACAGTAGGGTAGGTACTCTTTTGCTCACACCCAATAAATGGGCTCTCGCTCTTCTCTGTTTATGAGTACGTTTTCAAGTGGGAACTTCATCGGTTTCCTTCAACAGTTAGAAAAGGTAGATATTTTGTGCATCTACCAACTGCTAAAAAACCTGAATAGCTGATAAGCGCGTGCAAGCATGCACCCACTCGGTTTGGTGACATTTAATCACGCGACGATTTATTATTGACATTTAATCACTAGATAGTTAATCACGCAGACAAGCAATTAAACACCCTGTCATTTAAACACTTAGACACATTATCACTATACAGGTCAACACGTAACACGGCAAAAGTAATTTAAAATCTCACTGAGCTAGTATCCAGCTAAAACCCTAAACTTTATCCTAAAACCGTTGTTATATGTCTGTACACCCACTCTTTTATGGCACCGCCTCAACAAAACTGCAACGTACGAAGAAAAGCAAGCCTAAAATTACAGTTACAAGTACTTTTGAGGACGTCACTCAGTGATTTTTTTTCAAAACACAATGTTTTTTGGTTATGCAAGCGAAAAAGTCAAATGGTAAACAATGTAGTGGGTGTACCACAGACAAAAACGGAAGGTGAACTCAATGCAACGATCCGAGTAGTTTGATGTAAGCGAAAATAACAGTGCTGTAAATTTGCAAAAACTTCCCAAATAATCTGTATTATCGATAAGAGTGATGAATTCTCAAAACTTAAATTATACTGCAAAAACCGGGAATATAACAACCATTTAAATGCGAAACTGCTCGTGGATATACTTTACATCATGTAGATCAAAACACAAGAAGCAACACCTTTTGAAATCAAAATGCAGAAAATACACAGGGCAACTCCTTTAATGCCCTATTCATGGTACAAATGCAACTTAAAACATAGGCGGAGCCAGGGGGCCATGCTCCCCAAATATTTTGAAATATCCAGTCATTTTTTGTGCTTTGAGAGGCTGTATTCCAAATGTGAAATGCTGTTGCTCGCCTAAAATCAAAAATTTTGCCGCCCTCCCTAATTCCGGGCTGGCTACGCCACTGACTTAAACACAAACAACTATTTGCCGTCTTAACAGCTAGCCAGTTTCGAATTGTAACCGATCAAAATCGATGCATTCACCAGGAAAACATACGAAGAAAACACTGCTCGGTCACGTTTAGCGCTGCACGAAGGTATTGCCAGTCAATAGTACTTTCACTGCGTTTATTGTTTCAAAACATTTGCAACTTACTTTAGTGCTTTCTGTGTTCTGTAAGTTCTCCAGCAATCTGCATAAACACAAGCTTAAATTTCCACGCGAACGCTGCTCAATGAACAGCACATGCAAATTAAGTCCGCCACAGAAGAGCAGCAATATTGCAAGATGACAGTAATTTAACACACTCAAGAAAACGAAACACACTGAGTAAAACCACACAAGACCCCAGGCTTGTCTAGGGACAGAATCATACTGCTGAAAATAAATACAGTAGAATTCGCCCACAACGACAGTTCGCCGATAAGGACACTTTTTCATCAGTCTGGGCAGAATTTCTATCTTTTACGTGCATTCGATTCGGCTTTTACGACTTCGGCTATATCGTCACTTCGCCTATAGCGACGCCTTTTCGTCGGTCCCCGCAGACTATTTTGTTCGTTTACACGGGTGGGCAATTAATTTGGCCCGGGGGCCACTTTGAGAAGTCCGCATTTAGTAGATGGCCGTACCTTCTAATTGAAATAAAAGAAAGTCTTGGTTAAGTTAAGTCTCAGCACTATCATTTACTGTGATAAGTGCCATGACTGTGAATGTGGTCTCAAATCAAACAGTCACAATGAATGTGGTCTCATATGAACGTGGTCTCAAATGAATGTGGTTTCAAAATAACGTGGTCTCCAATGATCGTGGTCTCAAATGAATAAGTCTAAAATGAATGTGGTCTCAAATGTCGTGATCTCAAATGAGTTGGTCTTAAAGTCATGGGACCGTGTTAAACGGATCAGAGATTTTTGCAATCCTAAACCAACATTTTTATTGTGTAGTCCAGTCCGATCCTAATCCGATAGTACTGTCCAAATATTATATCCGATCCAATCTATATCCGAAGAAACCCTCTGATTAAACATATGATTGCACTGATCAACGCAGTTTGGATATCCAGATCTGATGTGGGAGAGTTTTTTCGAAATCCAGTCCGAAACGGATGCGGTTCTGAATTGCAAAATCCGGTTGGATCGCGGTGTGGAAACCGGATCGCGTTCAACACCGATAGGAATGCAGTTAAGCAGCGAATCGTTGAGCCGTAACATGTGTGATGAAACAACAGCACCAAGGATTGCTCTGTCAGTAGCGAAGGAGGCAAATCGTCACATGAGTTGCATTAGGGACTGTTTCGACTGTAGTCAGTTTGATAGATAGTCTTGCTTAGAAAAGAAGCAATATCGCATTACAGAAAAAGTATGACATCATTGTTTCGTTCAGTATCCAAAATGTCACAATAGTGGCAGTGGCAAAAGTGGCAGAGATTTTGATATCCCAACAAACGACGTTGAATACAATTTTCATAAAGACAAAAATTTTGTGACTATGGGGCAGGACGCAGCAACGAAACAGCGGCTATCCTCATGGAAGAACACTTTCAACCCTTGCCATGCTCAGGCATTGCACTGAAAGCCATTTTAGGGACGATTGTAGTACACACTTTTTCTCCGGTCAAAAAGAAGTGACGTTATAGAACAGGGGTCGCCAAACCTGCTTTATGTATGAGCCGCATATCGTAAAACCCAAGTTACAAAGAGCCGCAACATAAAAACCTAAAAACACGAATTTGTTTGCAAGCTATACTTCTGTGACATCATATTTCTATTTGGAACGATTTGCAAAAGTAATACTGTACGGCAAGCTAGAAACCACAGTACCATTTCACAATATTTCTACACTTTGCAATAGAAATAAAAAATGAAGAACAATTACATAATTTTTCGGAAAGCTCAAAAAGCCGCATGCGGCTCGCGAGCAGCAGTTTGCCCCCCCGCTGAACTACACTTTGCTATTGATTGGAAGTTCTGTGCTTTTCGTGAAACGTGGGCTTTTTGTGCTTAGTAGCGACTTTGACCTAAGACACCGACTCCCGAAGCAAGTCATCTACAAAACTTACGCACATATGACGTGGATCCTGTTGTCGACCATATCTTGAGCGACTTGTTGACGTATGCAGCTGATAACGTAAACGCTAGAGTCTTTCTGCGCGTTTAAAAATGTTTGGATTTTGTCATTTAACGCTGAATGAATTGCGACTGCGGCAGCAGTTTTGTGCACTGTTTGCATCCCAAAAACGATTCGGTATTTAGTTGGCTATTTAGAGTTAAAAAATAATTCACAAAAATGATGAAGATAACATTCTAATATCTGAAGTTACACATGTCCTCTAAACAAACTTGCATGTTTTACCTAATCATCTACACAAAGTGTTAAAATAGTCGCCTAGTTGCGAAATCGAAGCCACAATCGGTTATCACCACTGCTCAGCAGTAAAGTTATGAAATGCTTGTCGTCGCAGATTAAATTTATTTATTGGCAAATTCACTGATAAAACTTCCCATGTTGTGGAGCGCGCAAGGACTCGCTTCCAGGGTTGATAGAAATCATGATTTTTTTATCAAAAAAGTAGGATTTTTTTATTTAAATCTGTTTTTTTCAATTGAAATCAGATTTTTTTTATTTTTATGATTTTTTTATTTAATGTGTAGAGGGTAGTCACCTAGCAAGTCACCTTAGGTAGTCGCCTTCTTCTAGTACAGCAACTAGAATCCTGCTGAACTTTCATTCAAACTTACTTTGCACTTATGCATCACGCTTGAAGCAAATCAGTTCATAACACTAGTACCTGTGTACGAAACGAATTACTTATTGGAATGACAATATTGAAAGCATCAGTTCATCAACTTCATTAAAACTTATGGCATGTTAAGAAGCTTGTACAAAAATACATNCTTGACAGTTTTTTTGGTGCGAGGTCTATTGTTAAAATTTTTATATTGCAGCGCAGCTTTCACTAGTTCAGCTTCTGCAAAAGCATCTTACAGCGTCAAACGGTAAAAACCTATGTGTTATTATGAATCTGAATCAAAAATTGTTTTTAAAACTACTATTTCTACAGTCAACAAGCTACATATTTGCTGGAATTTAGATGTAATTTTTAAATAATGCCAGGCCCGCAGCCATGGGGGCTTTCAGGGCAGTGTCCTAAATTTTATTGAGCCCCCCAAATTATGTTGCGCCCAGAAAGTTTGTTTTAAACATACTGTATACCGTAATGAAAACAAAAATCTTGCTCCCTAACAATTTATTTTGCCCCACATACCTCAAAATCTAGCTACAGGCCTGCTTTATGCTAGCCTATACTTTCAAACTTGTGGCATTTTGACAGTTCTGAGTCTCCAAATATTAGTGATTTCAGTCACATATCTGCAGTTAGTTGACATAGAATCTGTGACCTCACAGTTGCTATGATTGATAAAACTTTAATTGCTTTTATAACTTGTGGTGTCAAAATAAGTCTCTGCCTTCTTTAATAATGAGTGAAACCGATTAGAATACCAATTAAACACGTCATACAGATCACAGAAAGCTTCAAAATTCCATATGTTTTTTGCTTCATTTTTTATTTTTCACTGGTTTCAATGAAATGATTTAAATCAATCAACACTGACTAGAAATAGCTGAACTTTCAAACTTTTTTGCGCTTATGCAACATTCCTTAATTTCAGTTCATGACACCAGTACCGGTGTATGAAATGAATATTTATTGAAATGCCAATACTGAAACCGTCAGTTTACTAATTTCATTGACACTCATGACATACATGCATACAATGTTAAAAACCTATAATTATGATATATTTGTTTCATGAATCAAAAATATGTTCAACTACTATGTTCACAGACAACAGCCTTTTTGATGGGTTTTAAATGCAACTTTCACTTCATGCTAGTCTACACTTTCAGATTTGTCTTTCTTTCAGTTATGACCTCTGAATCTGCAAGGGTGAGTGATCTCAGTCCACATGTCATTTTTGCAGTAAAATGACATATACAGAATCTGTGGCCTTACAGTTGCTATGATTGATAAAATTTCAATTGCTTTTAACTTGTGTCATCATAAGAGCTCTGCCTTCTACACTAATACTGTATAGGCTATGTGATAACCTATTAGAATGCTAATTGAATGTGTCATCGACATCACACAAGCTCTGAATTTTGTTGCTGGATTTAAATCACTGATTTAAATCAATCAACCCTGCTCGCGCTCCCCTAGAAATTTATTGACGCTCCCCTGAGGAGGCGTGCCACCCTGGTTAAGAACCAATGATTTTGCCAATCTAGCGTAAAAGCTTGATATCGTTTTTTAAATCCATTAGTGTACTAACAAAATCCCACCGACAGGAAAAATTCCAATTTCGTTTCATTTTAGTCACATGCGCTTTATCGAGTAAGCAGATTGCAAGCAGTCTGTAAGTAATGGTAGTTTCAATGCCCTCGGCACTTACAAAATAAAAAGCATCTTCATACTTACGTTATATTTTGCTGCTAACTCTTCCCAGCGGAGCTGAATAAATTCAAATTTACTGTAGGATACGGTGGCAATTAAAATCAAATGAAAGTTGAAACATTTTGAGACAATGCGTAGGTCGGGCTCTGACTACTTGACAATATTTTTTACTCGCCGGCAAGTTAATGGAAAATAATTGATGAAAACGTTAAGGCTCCGTGCAGTTGTGATTGAACAGTCATAATAAATACTTAATCATTCAAAATAAATAATATCTACAATGAATGTTACCTGTTGTTAAACAGTGACCATGGCGTAATTGCGTAGCAAAAAAACACTTTGAAACTGAATTGCTTCTCAGCCAAGTTTGAGCTTCAAGGCATATAACAGGGGTGACCAAACTGCGGCTCTTCGAACCTTTGCATGCGGCTCTGAGCTTTTGCGAAGTGTAGAAATATTGTAAAATGGTGCTGTGGTAGCTAGCGTGCCGTACAGTATTATGTTTGCAAATCATCCCTAAAAGGATTATGTCACAGAAGCGTAGATTGCAAATAAATTCCTGTTTTTAGATTTTTATTCTGTGACTCTTTGTAACTTGGTTTTACGATATGCGACTCATACACAGAGCAGGTTTGGCCACTCCTGGCATATAAAATGCATATCACCACCATAATCACGCATTTAGTTTTAAAACTGTACAAAAACAAAGATCTGCGATGTTCATTTAAGGCTACGGATGATGCTGGATAAGTTATACAGTAAACCTCAGTTAATCCGGATTCGATTTGACCGACGATTTTATCCGGTTTAGGCGAAGATCGGGATTAACCGAAGGTGGATGTTTCTAGCCTGACGTCATCTAAGTACTGAGATATCGGTGAAAATCACTTAAATTGAACACATTTACGACCCAACAGCAAATTTTTGCAGAAGCAAAACGTAATTATTGATGCTTTTACAATGGTACATCAGAGTAGTTACCGCTATATCCAAGCAGTTATGAACAATCTTAAATTAAGTTCATAATTTTAGATTGCTTGGCTGCAAAGAAATCTTGGGTTTTGGACGGATGCAGATTTTTCTACGACTGGTCCATAAGCAGTCATTCTATTTAGAGTGCCATGCTCTCCAGACATCTTACCGAATACAATACACTCAGGGATGATGTTCTACACAAGCACACTCAACACTGATCAATAGACTGAAACCGTGATGTGGCGGTGTGCCTTGAGGGTTACGTTAAACATCAGTCATGCCCGCGTGTGACGTAATAATCGTCTCTACGGTTGGTCGAATTTCGCACGCAGTTGCGGCCTTAGTCATCATAATTCTACACGCTCATTGGTTATTTTGAGCACGCTTGTGTTGCGTCTGAAAGCTACCGAATCTTTCCTAGAGACAAAAATCCGGATTACGAGATGTGAAATGAGCAGATTTTATCCGGTATTGGCGAAGATCCGGATTAAAAAGTCCGGATAAACTGAACATTTTTATAAAGAAAAATGTCAGAAATCATTCGTACCACCAGTTTTATCCGGTTTTGGCGAAGATCCGGATTAACCGAGGTTTACTGTATTTATAGCACGCCAGAGTTATCAGGGAGAATTTTTTGCGATGGTCTGGAAATGAAGCTTACATCATCATTAGGTTGGATACAGCAAGTTGGTGCACCAGAAACAGCTACGAAAAGCTTACTCCTTGTTTTTATTTGCGGTTAGTGACCACACGCGGTCAGGTACAAGTTTGTCACCAGTTTCCACACAGGGCCTAAACCTCAGATAAAGGTCAACCATGATATGAATTCTCTAGCATTTTCACTATACACAACGTTTGATTAATCACGGGCAGTTGGTAAACCATACTGGTTTGATCAGGCTCGACTAAAAGCTCAAATAGGATAGGTTAGGACAGTTTCGCTCAAATAGGACAGTTTCGTTGATTTGCACTGAAGTTTGGCTTAAATATCAAAAGCTTGATTAACCTGAAAAATTTTGGTGCGACTTTTCAGAACTCGATGAGGGCAATTGCCCCCATTGCTTCCTACTCGCTACGCGCCTGAGTGGAATCAATCAATGCTTTTTAAATTCCCCACGTTAAATGAGATGGCATTCTGGTGGTAGTTAAGCACGCCCTGGAAAAGAGGTCTCCCTCAAAGATAATTCAAAGCCAATTGCTTCAAAGAAACCAATTGCAGGGGATTGTAAGACAGGAAAGACCAAAAGGTCGACCGCCCTGTCTTGATATGGAAAGAAAAGTCATGTGATAAATAACGCTATATATAGCCTATCCTTTGCAGGAGGAGTGATTGCTGCCTGTCTGCACACACAGTAACCACAATGCAAAGTTTCTCTTTCACAATATATATGCTTTGCAACAGTTGAGCACAGTGGTGCCACTCCAAGTGATTTTCCACTAGATCTAGTGTTTTTTCATTTCATCTAGTGTTCTAGTGTTTTTTTATGGCTATCTAGTGTTTTTTAATGTCTGAGCTGATTGTAATTAATTGCACGATTTTGTGTAATTGTAACTGTAAGTGAGACCTTTCACTTTAGTGCAATTGTAGTTTTCTAAAATTCTATGTAATTAAATCTTAAATTACACAAGACAATATAATATGTTTTGAGCCAAACCGCTGCGAAGTCACTAGGTAATCTATTAAAACTTTCAGTGACCTCTACAAACACAAGCGCTGCTGGTATCTTCCGCTTTCTTTATCTCTGGTTTACAATGAGTTGCACAATGTCTATGATTGGCACTGCAACATATTTTCTGGGCATTTTTATTGTGTGCAAGTTTGCTTTTGTAATCTCGTGTTTTTTTTGTACATCTAGTGTTTTTATCATGAAATCTGGTACTTTTCCGTAACAGCAGAGTGGCAACACTGGTTGAGCACAATATTTTATTGTTGTTATCCTGTGGGCTGGTTCTGCAATGCGAAAAAAGAAAGTCACAGCGTGACAAAATGCATAGGATAAGTCTGAGGCAATCGTTCGCTGCAGAAAGACATAAAACCTCTTAACACTTCAAACAATTGAAGATAATATACCACAAACTTCTATTTGACAACCTGAACACAATCAAGACAGAAAGCGCCTGGCGAAATGAGAGCTACCATTTGCATAATACTCACTTTGTTCGAGAATGAGGGGAACAGATGGCTTTTCCTCCGTTAGTTCGTTTTTCCGTTTGTTGCATTTGCTGCGTGAAAAAAGTGCAACGAAATATAAGGGCACTTGGTAACACACTTTATGACATCCGATCTACAACACAAAGAAACAAACGCACATTGCCTTTCTCATTTACAGCAGCTGTAGCATCACCACATCGCGACTGCTTGTCCCCAGAAAGTCCTTCAGTTTGCACGGACACGTCAACTTTGTCTTTAATGACCATTCTTTTCATTTGTTCATGCTGGTGGTTCACCTTTTTCACCTGTTTGCAAACTTTTATCAGTGCGTCAATGAAAAGTTTTTTTTCCAATAACTGCACATGCACAACGGGTACCTTACACGTTTTCTGAATTAGAGAAGTTCACAAAACACAATCATTTCGAAAGGTAGCCTGTCAACAAGCAAAAACTTCCCAGCATTAATAACGCATATTCAATAAAACACTAAAACCACTGAAAATTTTGTTCCTACGCATAATAGCACCTGCACAACAGTGAACCTGCGCAACTTCCCAGTGCTTCTGCACCACACACAAATTGTTTAAGTGTTTCTTATTTCAATATGGCCCACCAGGTGATGTTCTTTGTTTGATCATCACAGGGAAAATCCACATGGTACGCTGGTCACAGAAATGTGCGTTGACAGTGGTGAGGACATGGTCCAATATTTTCTGGCCCAAGACTGTGTACCACCAACCACACTTAGCACCATTACTGCATGTACGAAAGTGACAAAACTTGAAAAAGTGTTCTATATTCCAACAACGACGTTGACTACAGCTTCGAAAATAACAGAAAAAGTATTTTATTACTTTTTCTTATCAGGGTATACACGAAAATACCATACAGCAAGCAGCAATCCTAATCGAAGAAAACTTCTAACTAATCAGCCATTTCAGGAACGAAACTTCACCTCTAACGACAGTTGGCCTACAAGGCTTTTTCTCCGTTCCTATGAAGTGACGTTGTACTGTAGTCAAATTCTACTGCACCAACTAACTGAACTGCCCATAGCCCACATAAGCAATAACATACAGCTTTTGTCTCACTCATACATAACAAAATATTCGTGAAAACCGAGACGAAACTCTGGTAGCACAAATTTGTGATCCACGTTGGGTACCATTTTAGAATACAGTACTCCAAACTACGATGGGCACCAGTTTGCATTGGAAAATTTACGCTGGGATCTAGTAATAAAGCATACCAGTGGCTGTTGTGTGAGTAACAAATTTGGTTAACATGTTTATGAAGCAAGGTTGATATAATTTTGACCAGTCCAAAAACCCATTTCTTTTCAAAAAACTGACCATGTTTCTCCATACTCAAATATTAAGTCAAAATTTGCAGTTGCAAAGCTTCAAAGACAGTCTCAACATGTCATTAAGTAGGGCGTGGCTTTGACATAATAATCTTAACATTGAATGAGTTTAATGCTGAAATTATGAAGGTAAAATCACTTTAACAAGTATTTTCAATCAACAGCTTGATCAAGCCTTTCTCAAACACAAAGACCGGTGACAAAAATATGCAATAATGTTTTGAAGATCAATAGTCTTGAAACATTAGACTTCCTCTTCGGTGCTATGGTCTGATTGGTAAAAGATGTAAACCTTCGCAAGTTTCTCGTTCTTGTTTGATCAGAATAAGGAATATCACATCAATTGCATTCGTGAACGTTTCAAGACTTAATCTTTCATTGTTATTTGCATAATCATAGTCTCCATCGTTCACAACAGACTACGCTCATAACTGACCCCGCTCACAATGGATTACGTGAAGGTGGTCTGTTATGAAGGGATGTGCTGTAAAAGTGGTCTCTTGTGAACGGGTTCCAGGACTACAGCCTCCTGGACAACTGCCACCTAGGACGATCGTTACCCAGAGCAAACTGCAACCTGGACAACTGACACCTACAACAACTACCATTCATGGCATATTGAATTCTTTGCATTTATTGGCATTAAAGCTATTTTAACTTCACAAGGTTCTAGTGTACAACAAAAGTTTCATCGACTTACCAATTCAAAGAATCTTCATCTCAACTTCAATACTTTTGGATGAAAAATGCCGTATCAATGTAATTACATCTTCATAAACATTAAGTCAGGGCAAACTTGATTTTTATGAGCCTTTGCAAATTTTCCCAGCAAACTCCCATGCACATTATCGCATGGTATTAATTTCATGCACTCACCAAACCCGTTTACTTCCGTTTATTGTGAATTTTGCACATTATAGTACTTTAGCTCTTGATTTGTGAGTTACATGGCAGCAACAGCAATGTTCCAACTATCGTTTGCTGCACTAGGTTGAAGCAAAATACCGTAGCACAGATGTTCTTAACCGTCGTGCCACGCGAACTCCAGCATATGCCGCAACGCGATCTTCCAAACTGCATTTGATAGCTTGCATGTGATGTGTAAAACGTATTATCATAGGTGGCAGTTGTTTTGGTGGAATAGCGGCGTAAAGCTAAAAAAAGGTGGGGAAATCACCCAAAAAACAAGCCATTTTCAATAGCGCTTCTACCTCATAAATCAGTGCTTAATGAAGTAAAAACTCTCCACATGTGAGTGAGGAAAACAAGGAAGTAATCGCAAATTTTTAATCAGCAATCGATTTCACGCAACACTACGTATCGTCAGCCCTTGAAGTATTCACCTTCATTGCATTACATACGAAAACATGAAGAAACTGTGGGAATCTGTTCCCATGCGTTTCCGCCCCACTCAACCCCTGGCGTGGCAGTTATCCGGGGGCAATTGTCCGAGGGCAGTTGACAAGGGGGACACTTG
>JGI24022J15233_10002455_pt1 | contig 17419 bp, 10 predicted proteins | sample Ectturendosymbi2_FD_15233 | JGI IMG/M metagenome (IMG submission 15233)
ATGTAACCTATCCTTGTTTCCAGTGTCAACGTAGCCTTAAATCAATATCGTAGATTTTTGTTTTTACACAGTTCTAAAACCACATGCGTGAATATGGCGGTGGCATACATTGTATATGCCTTGAAACTGAAACTTTGGCTAAGAAGCGATTCAGTTTGACAATCTTCTTCATTGCGCCATAGTCACTGTTATGCTACAATAGCATTCATTCTAGATATTTATTTGTGATGTCATGTATTGCGACAGTTCAATCACAATTATATGGAGCGTTAACCTTTTCTTAAATGGTTTCCCTTTGCCTTGCCGGCGAGTAAGACATCAGTCTTGTCAAGATATTAGACTCTCACCTACTGTTCACAAGCTCAGCTCAATGTTTCAACTTTCTTCTGATGTTAATTGCACCCACTCTATCCTACAGTAAATAATTTGATATCATTTAACTGCAATGAAAAGAGTCAGCAGCAAAATCTAACGTAAATAGCGAGATGCTCTTTATTTTGCAAGTGCTGGGGGAATTGACACTGCCATTATCTTACAGATACTGAGATAATTTGCGTAGGGGTGGATATTAAAATTTGGGGGCAGGCTTTTGGAAAAGGGCCCCAAAACATAACCAACGCAAAAAGTAGATGTGGGATTACGTGGATCAGTGTTTTTTAAGGTTTTTGAAAGGGTGTCGTGGTGGAGCTTTAGGGTGTCAATACCATTTTCCCTTCTATGTCTGATACTTTTAACTGATTTTCACAAAAACGCAAACTTCCGTCCAAATATGCTTATAATTATTTGGTTACGACATTCACTTTTGACAAACAAACTAAAGACAATTTCATAAATAGAAAGGTTCAATGTAGGCCTACATACTAATTGCTACACTCATTTTCGTGCCCGCTTTTCCTTTGGGGAGAGTCCTGAGGGCAACCGCCCTAGGCGGACCCGAAATACCTCATGGTCAACACCAATTTCAGATAGTTCTGCTGGCTCCACACCAAGATGGGATCAAGCAAGGTTGGAGATGTAGTCACGGCGCCGGGTCCTTAGACGAACTCTGGGCCGCTTTCCCGTGGGTGTAGAATGGCAATGGTTTATTGTTTCATATGACTCAGCTAACAAGCAGAAGCAATACAAAAGGTCATCGCACACTAGGTAAACCAACCGTCAGTGAATATTAAACTGTAGCCCGAAGGACTTAGTTCGCCATTCTTTCCTGGGACATTCTGGATAGAGCCTACATGGCCGAACTAACATAGCTGGGATCTCTCGATTCGAAGAAGTGGCTTGATGTCCCGGGCTTTACTGATTTCAGACCTGTGGTCTTTGTCACGAAGTGTCACACCGAGAACTCTTTGCAAATGTCCTATCTCTGCCGTTTGTTCTTTTGACAGTATTCTTTCAATCGTCACTTAAGACTCATGACCACAGGTGAGGATCGGAACAAAGACCGACTTAAAAACTGAAAGCTTTGCAGTCTTTGAAAGCTCCCGTTTCGTCACCACGGATCAATAAAGCTCAGGCAGAACTGGGTTTGCTTTATCAATCCGTGTATCAATTCCTTTGTTCCGACTTCCGTCACTTGTGAATACCACCCTAAGGTACTTGAACGTCTCTACCTGCTGCAGTATATTTCTGCTCACTTGAAGAATACACTGCCTTGGGCGTCTTGAGAGACACAATACCTCAATCTTTTTAGCGCTAATTTTCTTTCTTGGTTGGTCGCAGGCAGCAGAAAACCGATCAAATGCGTGCTGAAGACCCTGTTGAGAAGATCCACGCATACAGTACCAATTCGCAATTCGTCCACAAAAAGCAAACGGTTCATCCTGCAGTTCCCAACAGTGACACCTTCGTCGACGCTCCTGTGACTGTCTATCCAATTCATATAGACCAGGGCTCTCCAAATTATTGAAAGAGAACCACATAAGCTAGTTCGAGGGCTGGAGATCTTGCGTAATGTGATTTTTTTCGGGATATGTTACATTCTACCAAATCAACACATTTTTTATAAATATATTGTTTTTCATTATTGGCAAAATGTGTTTGAGGGCCGAGTCAGCTTTCGATGGCACTTTATTCCCAACTCATTCTTCTCATCTATGCTGCCAACGAACGGGGTGGGTAGGGGTGCCCAAACTGACTTTGTCCCCGGGTGCGTGAAACCCTAGGTACGTCACTGCCTGATATAGACTATGATAAGGAATGGTGACAGCACACACCATTGTCGGAGTCCAACACCAACGCTGAACGGTTGTGATTGAACTTCTTCGACATTGACACAATCTTCTGAGCAGGAATACAGTTACTTGACGGCCAGCAAGAGGCACCGGTCAACGCCCTACTCCCGCAACACCCCCCAAAGCTTTTCACGAGGAACCCGGTTGTATGCCTTCTCGAGATCGACAAAACATGTGTAGACGTCTTTGGCATACTCCCAACATTTCTCGAAAATTTGCTGGAGAGTGAAAATTTGGTTTGTAGTGCTATGGCAGCACTGGGTATCATCCAGGGGTATCATCCAGCTTTGGTTCAATTACTTTCGCGGAAATCTTGGCATACACTCTTCCTGGGAGACTAAGCAAAGAGATGCCGCGGTAGTTGGTTCATTCACTCCTGTCTTCCTTTTTGTGTATGGAGATGTTCGATGTGCCAATCTTTCGGTGCCCTTCCAAAACGCCATGCCACTTGACACACACGAGTCAGCCAAACCATCCGGCATTCTAAGTTCCCTTAATTCACATTCAAATTTTTCGCAATTAGCTTTGAGCCCGGATTTAGCAGCGGCATCAGAGAGTTTAATGATGCACAGTTCTACGGAGGCTTTCATCTGTGCAAAATTAAAACATCCCGCCTGAAAAACGTTGCTCAGTTCTGTTGGGTGAAGTGACAACGTTGGCAGAAGTAAAGCAATATGTTGCAATTTTTGTTTTCATAAGCCGCACTAAAACAACGCCCATTGCATCATTTTCGTTTTCTGACAGCTGCTTCAGTGCGGCCCAAATAACCAAAATCTCACTCCTTGCTCTCACTGTTGCCTCACTCGACAACCACCTTGTTTGCATGCGCGCTGCAACTGCCGACATTTTGTCTTCATTGTAGTTTGATGCATCGACAGGCAAGCCGATTGCAGCGGTAAAACAGTAAAACACTTCCACAATTGCATTAAAGTGATTTCGCTGTTTCGCACACCATACTACACAAATCTGCGGCAGAATAGTAAGAGGCCAAAGCGTGGCGTTGCGCATGACAATGCACAGTAACCAAACTTACAATTTTCGCTTCCAACTTCTGCGCCAGAAAATTGTGTCGGCCTAGAACATTACAGCCGTCTGTTGCAATAGCCACGTGCAGGAAAACATACTTTTCTCAAGTCGTTTTACTTCAATACAAGTCAAAACCATGTCTAGGTTTTCAGAATTTAGGGTGTCATTGCAAAATTTTAGGGTGTCATTTTGACACCCAAAAACGGCTTAAAAACACTGACGTGGATAAAAGAGTTAAATTTGTTTCACATTTCAACACATGAACTAAATTCGAGAGCATAATATACGTATGAATGGAAAAAAAGTGTAAAGTTTTGCAGCTGGACATTTGAAAGCTGCCTCCTTTGGCACATTTTCCAGTAATTTTAGATTAATCAAACGCGGAGTATGCTTGAAAATCGCTTAAGCGCAGTGGAACCAGCAAAAGAAGATCGTCAGCTGTGTGGTTCGGCCAAATTTCCAGTGCAAGTCTAATTTCATTCTGCAGTGTTTCCTACAAACGTTCAGCACGAACACCCCCGCGCTGCTGGTAGAAATCTTATCTAAACTTGATGTAGGTCTCACAGCTCCGCAGTGAAAGATCACGTGATGCTTTGTCCGCAGGAGTGGATGATGAAAGCGATGGCGAGGTGGACGGGAGCAGTTCATGTGTGGTCGTCCACCGCAGGCTCGCCAAAAAGATCTGGGACTGGGTCCTTCTCGCTCTAACCTCTTACACAGCTGTGGTTGTTCCGTTCGTGGCAGCCTTTTCCATCAAAGCGCGAAGGTGAGGTTCAACTTTGATTTCTCTTGAGATAAAAATCGCTTCAAGTGACCCTCTTAGTTCGTTTGCTTGCTGTCTGAAAGTAAGATCAGTTTTAATGAAGGGATTGAACCGTTGTATACACACAGATTTCACAACCTCTCAGCTAAATCGAGTGGTATTGTTGATAAATGTCTTGCTATTTACGTCCAAACTGTTCTTCGTAAATACCTAAGCGATATCTTTTCCGGATAGATGCCACAAAATAAGCATATTTTATTGTTTGTCTTGTAATTTTAACTCCGGCACAAGTTTTCTTTTGTTGGTATGGCCAGAAACACCTGACCATATCAAGTTTCGATCTCTCTTTGATTTCAAACATCTGTACAAAAATTACCTACTCCCTGGACTTGTTGGTGCCAATCAACAAAAGGAATTTGCTTAACTCAACTTCAATTGCCCGTTCTTTGTGATTTGTGTGATGTGAATTTTTCATCATGATCATGAGTTTTGCTATATATTTTATACTTATCATATATATATATATACTTATCATGCGTACATCATCATGTGTTTTGCTATATATTTTACACTTTAACAGACACTGTAAAGCTTCCATTTATAATGGGGTTTAATCTTCTGCATCTGTCTGTCATTTGATATTTTTCCACCTTGTTGCTTTTTTTGTCATATAACCATCTGCATTGTCAAACAAATTTACATTAATTTCAGTGTTTGTTCTCTCCACACCTGTGAAATTAAATATCTCATCATGAGAACTATGTGTACATAGGCATGCACTCATCTGTAAATATCATGTGGCTTTGTTTTTTATCACCTTGTATTTTCTTTTCACTGACTGCTTATGATAGTACTGAAAGTTGTATTGCAGGGTTGGTAGACTAGATGACCTCATTCTCTTTCAGCAATCCTTAGTGACAAAGGAACCAGTAAATATATTCATTGCTTGTGTAGAAATGTGCTTTAAATTATGCTATAGCTTCCGCATTAGCCTATATTCTACGCAATGCTGTATGATCTATTGACTGTGTGAACCATTATTTTGTCGCAAAAAAAACAATCCAACGATCCAACAAAAAAAGTTATTTACACTAAGGAAGTAAAGTTATCTGCTTTGTCACAGGTTAACAAAACCCTACTCCGTATGATCCCAACATAATGTGCAAATCATTATGGAATGGGTAAATAGCAGTTACGTAACACAGGGCAGGTAATACCTGAGACTGATTCCTACGCTTGATTGCAATGGAGAAAGTGCAGTTAACTCAATTTTTGGCAGAAAACTGATAGCTATTTTTTGATAGAAATGTGAAGCAAGTGTGATAAAATCAATCAAGGAGCAACGAAATCAACACAATTGCAAAGACTGTTTTACGAAACAGTGCAACTGAGAACCACAATAAACACTATGTAACGCAAAGTACGTTTCCATCTATATTTTACAATCAGCTAAATGCACATCGCTCTGGAAAAGGAAGTGAGCTCCGACACTGGTGTAGGAGGCGGGGGTGCAGGGTGGGCAAGCGGACCCCCAAAAGTTTTGATTTGCCAAAAATCCGGGCAAAATTCCTAAAACCTGACAAAATCCTGGAAAATCTGGGAAAAATCTATGAAAATGTTCGCAAAATACCTGAAATTCTGGACAAACTACCTTAAAATACGACTAAAAATGTCGCCCAACGTTGTTTGATTTTGGTATATTGGTGCCCAACGTGGGGAGAATCACATAAAGACATTTTTTTTGAGGTCATTCCAAAAATGATCTGTGTGTAAGGAAATGCTCACAGAAAGAGTTGCCCGAAAACGTTTCGAGCAAGTTTGGGGAAATTCGGGCAAAAAATCTTTCGCACCCCCAAAAATTTGCTTGCTCCTGCACCTATGAGCTCCGAATTATTGTCTTACTTCACTTGTGCCAAAAATACCGTAACGTTTTTAACTAAACCAACACCTGCAAGGACGCAACCAAAGAACACGATCCATGAACAAAACCGAGTTACTCACTTCTCACATTTGTAACAAACGAGCAAACTGGCTTTGCATCACTTGCTTTTAATGATTACGTGATTTTTTAAAAAGAGTACAAAATTTCAAAGTGAAATATAATTGCTCGAATTTAATGCGAAAGGAGCTTCATTGATTTTAAAGATTTGAAGATCGCGACATTTCTGAAGTTGTGAATGTCTTCCATAATTACACTAATGTGCGCAGTGATAGCTTTCCGTCCGAGTCTGCAACTTTTGACCATGTATAGCAGCTTTGAACAAGGTCATTCCTGGATAAAATCAATCTTAAATAGGGAAGACTCCACCAAAAATTAACTTTTGTGGTTTAGTCAAAAACTGACGAGATAGCGAGGGTCGGTTTTGAGTGGTTACGCACAGGGATATCTAGGAGTTTCTAGGTATCCCTGGTTACGCATAAGTAACCATAAATTTCAAAACAGCAAAACAATCTATGGTGGTAAAATCGTAGAACAAGCCTCAAGTAATCTGGATGAGTGACCTTTGCTACTACGTTGATCTAGATGTGCTTGCGATGATATTTTAAACGCCAGGAATCGTTTATTGCTGAGGTCATTTTTAGAAGTATGAACATTTTACTCGACAATCAGTCTTCACCTTAATTAAAACAGACGTTAACAGCTGTGGCAATGTGTATGGCTACGTTTACCTCGAGTTGGGAAAATCTAATGTAGACAGAACAGAGCTTTCCTGAATGTTTCGGGCCCTGCCCTTTTGGAAGCACAACAAAGCGCTTTTGATCTTATCTGTCCATGTTTGTCAGGATATTTTGCGGATTTTGGGCACACGTACTTACAAGCTGTTGTTGGAAGTAGGCAATGAAGTCAATATTAGGCCCACTTATGGCAGAGCCAGAACTAACTGCTTAGGTCAAAGCGATTTGTTTGCGATCGAGGCAGTATAAAACACTCTCGAAGTTACGACGGAAATCCTTCCGAAGAAAGGATGCAGTGAAAGCAAGTCTGGAAACAAAAGCCCTCAGTGATTGACGCAAAGATCAGGAGTTAATCTTTCGAAAGCAACACAAAAACTTATGTTGTAATCGATCAGCTTTTGATGTAAAATGGCTGTACCACTCCTTTGTTGGTTGAATTTTTACCTTATGTGATGTTTTTGGTAATTGCTAGAAACGTTCCTGACCAAAAATTATCTGGGCTAATTTAAAAAAAGATGCTAATGAATTTGAAACCAAGGCCAAGAGCAAGACGAAGATTACAAAGTTAATATTTCGAAATGCTTACGGATGCTGAGAACAAGCTTACACTGAACGATCCCTAGACTTGGCGACATTTCGTTCCAGTTGTCCTGTTGTCGAGAATCACAACATTGTTTCAAATGGTATTTGATCTCATGTAGCAACGATTTTGTAGAGGGACGACTGGCAGTGATTCAGACGTAAAAATTAATTCCAGAACTACTGATAACAATAACAAATGACATTTTTCTTGTTTTCGTGACTCTCTGCTGCCCCATGTGAATTTTTTGAAACTAATCGCAGCGACAATAGGGCTTTAGAGAAAGCCGGTTACCACACGTCCTGAAACTTGTCAGTACAATAGCTAGAAAGAAGGAACACTTTGCTAGCAATCAGGGCAATTTACTTTTTGTTGGCACAGTGTGGAATGGTTATCTGTGGACGTTGTCGTTGATCTACTCTTTATCATGGACATCGCCATCAATTTTCACACAACTTACACTGGAGCTGGCGGTAAACAATGTGTGCAACGCGTCTAGAGTGAATGTGCAAGGTTTTTTTACTTTAGATTTGTTGTCTGTTTAGAATATGTGATCGAATATGCAATCTGCAATTCCCAGTTTGTGCGAAACAGCAATTTTGAAGCAAAAAGTATCCTTCACAAAAATATCGTGCCAATAATAAACAATTAATTTACGCTTTCGGTGAAGCCACTCAACGTTCAGATCAGTGATGGGAAAACTTTCGTTATGATGGTCCAAACCACCCTTTCAGTAGCAATTGAAGGTCCATGCTTATTTTTGAAGGCCCGAGTTCAAATTATGCTGCATACAGTTACGTGTTACATAAAGATGCTGTGTTAATGCTAGCCCACGAAAACGTGCTAAACGGAAAACGGCCCACAATTGGGACTAAGCCCGCAGTTTGTCCACCACTAATTTAGATGGAGACGGAAAGTGACCAAGGTTCAAAACTGATTTTTTAGTAATAAAGTTTGTCCGCTCGAAGCAACAGTTGACTCTTACCTTAACTTTGCGTTTTTTAAAAACTTTATCCTGCTGTGTCGCTTTTGTCTTGCGAAACATATTTTATCAAGTTGATGTGACGCAACGGCAAGCTTTGTATTCCAAAGTTATTTGTAATGTGTAAGACTTTTTCTGCTGATATGTATCCTCCCAAAGTCTTTACAGCCTTAGCTGTCCACCAATCTATCGTATGTTTTTTTTTCTTAACTCAGGTAAACTGGTTACCAATCTCAAAAAGATTCGAACGAAGTACGCAAAATCCTGGTTCGCTCTTGATTTTCTTGCCAGTTTTCCTCAGGACCTGATATCGTTTGCTGCTGGTCCGGGAGAAAATCAGGTAAATAGAAATTTGTTAGTCGTAGAGAAAAGCGCTATGTCAAAATCGCTTGCACTGCCCATTTGAAACAGCCAATTGGCGCTGAAAATTGCTTCCCTATTGCACTATAAAAGGATTCAGCGATTATAAACGTTTGTAAAGCAAAAGCCATGGTTCAGTTCGGTAGTTAGAGCGTTGACCTGTTTAAACAATGGCAAACCAGTCATGATATCAGTAATTTCCGCGTTCGCAGCTGAGTCTAAATTTTGTAAGGAATTTCGTCAGGTATAAAGCTGATATTACTACGACAAACAGTATTGTTGGCTAATCCAACAGATATACTGAAAAGAAGTGGTTTACAGTCAAATATTTTATAGAGCGTAACGAGGTTAGATGGCGCCCGGGGCAAGAAACAAGTTTGGCGCCCCCATATTCGAACCTGAGGTCTTTCGGAAGCAAATGTGCTGTTGAAGAAAGTACTTGTGACATTGTTGTGACTTATCGGCGCCCCCCACAGTCATTCGGCGTCCCCATAGTGATTCGGCGCCGGGAGAATTGTGCCCCCCTTGCCCCCCCTCGTTACGCCTCTGGAGCCAAGACGTATAACTGAACATTAAAGTTTGCATCAGCAGGTTTTTTTTGCATTAGTAAAAATCTAAATTTTGTTTCCCACGCTCTTAGACTGCAAGCAGGTCTAATCTAAAAATTTAGATGATAAGGCCAGAACGCGAAATCAAACGTAAACGCGGAAAATTCAAAACTTCTTTCTTGCGCGTAATCTGCAGTCAAGGAATAGCGATGCACCTCGAATGACTCGCTAGAAATTTTCCTCCTTCGCAGGGAGCTGCTGGTCAATTGCCGAGTGCACTGAAAGCCTTTCGCTTATTGCGGATAATTCGCATTGGCCGAAACGCCGAGCGGTACGTGGAACACGTTTGGGCGACCGTATTTGTTCTGGTGAGACGTTTGCTTTTACTATTTCTTTGCATAAGCATCTTATTCAATATCTAGACGACCGCAACATCAACTTTTGAGGTTTCGCCATTAAATCCAGAATAGAGCCACAGTTGCAGGCAATCTCGTTGTAGTGGTTGCTTTCACAAAACTTTAATATTAATAAAATACAGTAGAAGTGGTTGCCGTTGGGTTTTGATGGTGTTTTCTGGCTCTACCACTGCCGAATAATTATTAGATGGTGGCATCTTTCACGAATGGCAATAAGAACTAGGAAAAAAACTTTAAGCTGATTCAAGAATTTCAAATGCCTGTTTGTGAAACAAAATGTTGCGACCATTAATGCTAACCAAAATATCTTTCAAAAAAAAACATGAGCTTCATATAAAGTTAGCTTGAAAGTAGTGAAGTATCTGGTTTGCAAAACAATAACGTTAAGATCATGCAACCGCTACCGTGCTTGACAGTTAAAATCTCAACATCAGNTACTTTGTTGCAGATGTGTTTGATCATGTTGATCTGCCACTGGATGGCGTGCGGGTGGTACGCAGTGTCTCTGATTGGAGTCAGCAGATACCTGGAAGAGCAAAACCGTTTAAATGACGAGGTTTCGCTGACCTATTATGACACTGCTTTGGTAGATCAGTTTGACAGCTCTGATTATTCCTTTCAAGTTTACTCCAATACTTCCCTGCTACGAAGCATTATCGAGGAATATAGCAATCTCGGAATTATCTCAATAAGTGGAGTATTACCTGGTATAACAGTTCCATGTTGTCATTATGTTTTTCGGTTTGTGCAGTTGTTGGATTGAAAAATTGAATTTGTATCTAAGGAATGCATGTTTCAAGTATTTCTTAATGCAACCGCATTAAACGTAGGTTAAAAACAAGCAGTGTAAATGGTTCTTCAACTAAATGGGATCGCCCATTTCTTTCAAATGAAATTGCCCGGTTCTTTTCAGGATATTGCTAGTATTCATTGTTTGATGAAGTATTTGGCAAAACATTCCCTAAATTGTTGAATGATATTACCACAACCCTGTTAAGGTTTTAAAAGCAGTTACGTCCAACCTGACTTATTAAAATGTGCTTGCCAGCAATGCCGGTATCAAAACATCCAGCTGAATTGCAAGAAGTAACACCTAAAAACTGGCTTCTTCGTTTGGCTGAGCAGAATAAAAGACCATTCTATTTGGACAAAGACACCAGTGAGTTGTTTACAAGTGTCTTGTTGTGTTCTGCATCTTTCAGGGAGTGTCCAACTTTGTAATTCTTATCAGATTTGGTTGCGTTCTTTGGAAAGCTCGGAAGTTGTTTTTTTGGCAAAAAAGGACCAGAAAATTGTCCACCATTCCCAAATAAGAAAAATGATAGCGAGATACATAGACTTTCCTCTTCAAGTGTAGTAATTGCCGCATGACTGCGGTTGCGGTAGACTCGATGCAAAGTTTCATTTACACAAATGTGCCGCAATGCTTCATAAACATACTCTCTATTGAGAACATTCCGTGTAGGTTTTGTAAAAACCAAGCACGTGAAACGTCACGTTTTTAATTCGCTTTGAAAATATAACCTGTTTTTCAGATTCCTTTACCGGGGGCCCGGACTTGAGGACATGTTACATCGCGGCTTTGTATTTCGCCATGAAGACCGTCCAGTCAGCTGGTTATGGAAATATTGCGGCCGATACACTTGAAGAAAAGTCTTACTGTGTTGGTATTCTTTTCGTCGGAGGTCAGTATTCGAAGTGTGTTTAGTTTTTGAAAGTTTGTTAAAAATCAAACTACAGTACACTGCTATTGGTAACTATTGATTTGTATTTCCAGGTGGCGTTTTTTTAGATATTCTTCGAATACACATTTGTACTTTTGCGCACTTATGCAGACTATAACGCACTAAACATTTTTTTACAACAGCTCCAAACTTTTCTATTCAAACTTTTCTTGAAAATCTAACTTGTGAGGTAATAGATCTGTAACATGCCCTACCTTGGAATTGATGCGCTGGTTGATCTAATTTAAGCTTTGTCCCCTACGCTTTAACGTAAGATTGCTGCACTGTACTTCATACAACTGCATACAAAGATCTTCTTGCAGCTCTCTTGTACGCCACAATCATCGGAAACGTGTCGACCATTGTCGATCAAATGGGTAGACGCACTCGCGAGCTTCTCGGTCACATGAAAACTATCAAAGACTTTGCTGAGCTTCATGAACTACCGGATAAACTGAAGGAGAGCATGTGTGATTACGTCAACTATACGTGGGTCACAACCCACGGGATTGCAGTAAACGAGGTGAGCGGACCCAAATTAAAGATACTTTACTGAAAAAAACAGGATTGCGAGTATACTGTAGTATTGGAAAGTTCAGTAAGGCAAAAGCTACATGAGGAAAGGACTGACAAAGCATTATTAAATTCTTGCGTACTTTTCAATCTCTTTTAATGCGTTCAATAAATTACAAAATTCCATTGCATCAGAAGTCATAAGATTTATTTTAATATTACGAAAAACACAGAGAAAACCAAACCATTTATTCGCAATTGGAGATTCTCACCCCAACTTCTCGTGTACGCGCCAGTAATCGCGAGGCCTACGTTATGACTAAAACATTGGAGCAATGCAAACAAACTCAAAGATGCAGCAATTAACATGGTTGTTTTGATTTTCAAATTAGAGTAGCAGTGTTGTTCGACACTACGTGAAAACCGGGATTTATTTCATATTAACGCTTAGATTTGTTACAGATTTTGTGTTATTTGACCGATCACATGAGGGCGGAAGTGTGCACGCATCTTCACCGCGATGTTCTTTTCAATGAATCAGTGTTTAAGGCCTTCAGGGCCGTGGACACCAATCTTGTAGCCAGGATTCTACAGAGATCTTATGCTGCTCCAGGCGATATGATTTGCGACAAAGGGGAGGAGATCAATTTCATTATCTTTATTGTTTCTGGGTCTCTGGAAGTGACCTACGACGGAGCTATCGCTGCCATTCTAAGTAAACAATCGATTTGGTAAAATCGAGACAACCTTTAAGGACGTTTAATTTTGAAATGTTTGTAGCAACCAAAGTGCGTGTTCAACGTAACGCAGTGAGCGTGAAATTTGTTCGTTGCATTTTGTAAATTTACAGCAGTATAGCCCGTGCCAAGTTCATTGATGCTGAAGATAGTGCTAAGGTTAACTTGTGCACACCTTAAGAGCAGTGGTCCTTAAAGTTGCAATAGCCCTAAGCAGTTTTTTTTTAAGGAAAATGTTAGGAACCCGATTTGGATCTGTAGGGATCCGATTTCTCTGATTCTAGGGACCCGATTTTTTCTGATTTTGGGGACGCGATGATAATTTTCTCTGATTCTAGGGACCCGATTTGAAATTCTAGGGACCCGAATCGGGTCCCTAAAACGCCTTAAAAAAACCCTGCCCCTAAGTCAATTTTTCGTCAATGGATACTCTTTTCAACAAAGTTTAATACCAAAAAGTTGTAAGAAATAAAATAGAACTGGTAAAGAAACATTCACTAGAATAGCGAGAAAAAAGATCAATGCAAAAGTTGCATCACGTTCATCAGCACCAGCCTTCTTCTTCATGTGGGTACAATCAATGTTGCTAGATTGATAGAAAATGAGCCGAAATCAATGCACCGAGCTGCGACAAATTTGAGACACTCATCGTTGACCAGACCTATCGACAGGTATCAACTTAAATTTTGCATACCTTTTCTGTGACGAATTCGGCACCCCCGGCGTTAGGAGGTTAAAATGTCAAACTCGGGCTCAAATCGAGCGCCGCTGCAAATTCAACGGGTATCAAGTCGAAGTCAATCTGGATGGAAGCAAGTCCAAGTTCTCAGAATGAGGACTTGAGACCACATTTGGACTTAACTTCCCAATACTGTTGAATATCCCAACATCTATTCTCAACACCCCTTGGGGATATTAAAACAAACTTTAAGAACCACTGCTCAAGAGGAACTAAACATTTTCAGGCAAAGGTGACAGTTTTGGAATGGAATTGCCGCCATGCTTGGGTGAGTTGGAAAAGCAACAAAGCGTGGCCACAGTCAAAGCTCTGACGTACGCAAACTTGGACGTCATCAGCATTGCCGACCTTGCTTCGCTGTTGAGGCTGTTTCCACAGATGGAGTTGGCTTTCCGATCAAAACTAAAGCTGACCTATAATTTGACTCGAAATGTAAGTATTTCCTAACAAACACAGTATAGACTGCGCATTTTTTCACAAGCTTTCGCTAAATTGTTGCTGGAGTAAAATACAAGCGACAGCCAAAACAACACAATAGACTAATTTGAGTTCAATGCGTAGCTAAGCGAAATCCGTTCGCAACCCATAAAAGGTAGAATTGTTGATGAAATGAAGAGTCCACTTGAATAAAACTTCATGTTCTTGTCTTCATATCTTACGCAACAAATGAAAAAAGTTCTCTACGTTGAATTGAAAGTCCAAAATGACAATGGACAAATGTGTCACAATGGACCGACAGTGACATTGGCTAAGCCGCTAAACAATGGAAAATTACCTCTTATTTAATATACTGTATTTGTCAAAACAAGAAAAACTCACTAAACGTGATGTTAATAGTTACGACTCATTTTGTTGGAAACGTCTGGGCCAAATGCTTGCAAATAATGTGCTGATTTCTTTTGGGATAGATGACCTCTGGCGGAAAGGTCACGTAGTGCCTTCAAAATAGCTTGTTTTGATAAGTATAGCAAACCTGACACTTGCACGGTTTTCATACAGCAGTGCTAATATTTTCGAAACCACAGCGCTTACGTTCATCAAACACTCTTGCAGTTAGTCCAGCAAAAAATTGTAACATCTTTTGTTTTGACGTCACAGCAGGGTAAGTGTGGATTTACTGCACAAGGAAATAACAGGCAAAGACATCGTCAGTAAAAACCCGAAGTTCTTTGGCAAAGAATCTTTTGTGCTTAAAAATATGTTTGAACATGCGACGAGCTCCTTCACAGTTGCAGTGGCGACCTCATTTTGTGAAGCTTGCTTTTCAATTAAAAAAAGACTGTTTGGTGAGAAAGAACTATTTTGATGGAAGTTATTTTCAAACAGATGAATTTCAGGGTTTAAGCAAAAAACATGGCGCAGCCTACGAAGGAAACCGTAAGCATTTTGATGGCTCAAAACCGAAACGTTTCTAGTCTTTAGATCCTAGGAATTGGGTGGGGATGCACGATTGCTGAAAGAGATATGCTTTGATATTCTCCATCAAAAGTACATTCCTAAGTATGTGTGTTTGTCAGGGCAACGTTTTCACCAACTTTATCTCAGGATGTCTACATTTATTTAGTTTGCTCTCATTGTGTCTTAGCATGTTGTTCTAGACTCTTCTTTTCATGTTTAGTTCGACTACCGCACGGTGGCAGCAGTGCGTTGGGAGAGGGAAGCAGATGAAAACCCGGATGTAAAGAAGAAACTTGAACGCTTGAAACGTTGGCTGAGCATAACGCGAGATAAAGTGTGTGGTTAAGTTCTAACTACCAGTCCAGTTATTGGAAACATCGGTTTTGTTTGCCAGGCAGAGAAATCCCGGCAAGGAACGTTTCAGACCCGCAGCCACGGGGCTGCATTCGGGGCAATGCTCCCCCATTTTTTGTGCCGCCACAAATTTTGTTGTTTCCAGAAAAGTTTGTTATAAAAGTAAAAAAGAAACAAAAATCTTGCACCCTAAAAATGTAATTTGCTCCCCAAACCTTAAAACCTGGCTGAAGCGTCTTCACGCTGCAAGGAAAATTCGGCCTGGCCCTTTAAACGCGCCGCCTTCGACTACCTGAATACACTCTCGCTGGAAACAACCTTTGGTTTATTCAAGCACACGCTGACAGGGCATACTTAAGGAGAGTTCAAACATAGGAGCCCAGCGTACGGTTTAAAGCTGTTTGCACTGGGCCAGGTTCGCCAAATTATTATTGTTATGAGGGGAGGGGAATGGCACTGTATGACTGCGAGGTCTTGTAGGGCCAGGGGTTCGCCAAATAAGAATGGCACAACTGAAACCTGAAGTGGCCGTTACGGAAAGCCGAACACGTCAAATTAATTTACGTGCCACGAGGCAGGTAATGAGCGCTTAAAGGGGATTTCGCGATATTACACTGGCTGCGGGCTTGAAACGCTTGCCGTAGTTGTTTTATCACATAAATGATGCTGCAGCGTAAGCGAAACAGAATAGCAATACCAGTTTTTTTTCAAAGGAAATGTTAGGTACCCGGTATGGACCTGTAGGGACCCGATTTTCTCAGATCCTAGGGACCCGATTTTCAAGTTTAGGCCTTAAAAACCCTGGTAATATCATCACGGTTAAGGGAAACCTACAATATCTGTTGTCAGGCAAAACCAGGATTGGTGCTGATAGGGGACAAAGGCAAGGGATCTGCGTCCTGCAGCGCTTGTTCGATCTGCAGGAATGTCGCAAAATTCCATGCCTTTGCACGTGAAGAGTAGAAAAAAGAAAGGCGATCTACTGCATTCCGAATGCAAACTCAGTTCTTTTCATGTTATTGTCACATTTTTTTCTTGGAAGTAGGGGGAGACATGCAGGGAATAGTGTTTCCAACCCGGGTTTTCCCGAACCCGAAACCCGTTTCTTTTGGCTATTTTCTACTACCCGCTTTTTTCAACTACCAAACCAGGGTATTTTAGAAAACTTGGAATTGCTGTTGCATTCAAATTTTTGTAATTCTGATAACACTGAAGTTGTAGATTGGCGCATGTAACGACCAAATTAGCACGTTTGAACGTTCAACTATTATCATGAGGCACGAGGTGCGGGTTTTGCTCGGTGACCATCGTGCGTTCGTCGTTGGTCCGTTTATGTTTTTGTTCAATTGACCTATTTAGATGGATCGTGACGTCATTTGGCACATAATAAGTGTCTGCGCGAACTTTTGTCTTTTCGCTAACCTAATTAAATAACTATCACGTGAGGCCGTTCTTCAAAGGTATGCCGTAGTTTCGTAGTTACTTAGATAGTTCATTTATAAGCTGTTATGTGTTAGTTCATATACAAGGTGTGATCCTTTGCAAAGTCGATTCGTTCCTTTTCAGTTTGCAATAACTTTCTACAAAATATTTGGCTTTCCTTTAGAAGCGACTTTATATTTTTAATCATACAGTGATAGACATTCATTTTAAAGACGTTAGTAATCAAAGAAAATCAGAAGCTTAGAGCCATTTCTTATAAAACAAGGCTCAACCAATACCAAAGTGCAATTTTTGCTCAGTGAGACAAACGCAGGCAGTTCAAGCACCAAACGTTTAATCAACCATTTGAAATCAAAGCACAGAGTCCAAGTAATCCTTGAGAGTGAAGAGCACAAAACTGTTCCGGCACAGGAAGAGATCCGATCACAAATTGTGAAAAAGGAAACGCGTGTTTTTGAGGTTGCAAAGAAGAGGTCAAATAACCTTAAACTGTTCCATGCCTTAAATCGAGCCCAAATCAGTGGAACCAGAGAGGGCTTTTTCAGTCACGGGACTATTTTCGCAAAACTCAGAAACAGACTGAATGATGAAAGTGTGTTTTGATTGTCATGCGTCAGTATTATAAACATCATTGAAAAACTATGCTAAACTTAATTAATAATTCGCTAATAAATTTCGCAGGTTTTTCGCACTAATAAAATTAGTAATTTCACAATCATATTGAGTTTTGTCGTTCAAACTTGCATTAATTTCAAAACCCGAATTTTTTTCTCAGCTACCCGAAACTCGGGTTTTAAAATTTTGCCCCGTAGAAACACTAGCAGGGAAGCCGGGGTAGTGGTAAGGCAGGGGGGCTTTCAAGAGTGGAGGGCAAAAGAAACTTTTCAAGAAATCGTCACTAAATATCAGGGGCGTACCAAGGTTAAATGGCG
>JGI24022J15233_10002456_pt1 | contig 17410 bp, 17 predicted proteins | sample Ectturendosymbi2_FD_15233 | JGI IMG/M metagenome (IMG submission 15233)
CAGCAAAAGATCGCTCAGCAGAAAGCCAGCTACAAGGATGACCTGAAATACATTGTGAAAAAGTAAGTCGCCAGAACCGTGTGATTGGAAGTTCTACGAGCCAGGCGACGGTGTTTCTTAATCGCCTGACGTGTGACGCAGTGGTTTTGAAAGCGAGAAATGGCCTTGCTGCGATCGGTGTTGATTTGCCCGGGCAGCTACGACAGCGGAAGCTGTACAGTTTTCTGCCTCAACTGTTTGCGAGACGTGCCATTCTTCGCTGGCATGCGCGCCGGTTTCGCAAGCCTCTGGTGGCGTATGTTCCACTTTTATATCAACGACTGCACGCGCGAGTTTTTTTGCTTCAGACGTTCGATGTGTTTCACTTGGTCTTGAAATCCTGCTCCTGTGCGAAGGCCTCGCAAATCGTTCATACCACGCCGTTTGGTATGAAATCTTTGTGTGTGTTTGCCGCGGAAAACAGCGCTTCGGTTTGTTTTTCAGCAAAACCTTTGTGTACGTCACAGCAGCGTTCACCTTCATGGCTTTCGTGGTCGGTTCGCTAACCATCTGGGGACCGGTCTACGTCGCCTACTCCCAGATTATCGTTGGCGCATTGGCTCCATGCACGGGCGATAGCTGCGAATACTCGAGGTGAGACAAGTGCTGTATTCATACTGGATTTGAAGCATGGCGATTGTCGTGTCGTTGTTGGAAAGACGTTCGCAAGATTTTCCATGTTGATTTCTTAAACGTTTTTAGGGATCCTGCATGATCGAAACTCGCAGCAGAATGGACATTACTGTGCGTTTCACCAGCGTTTTCGTTGCTGCAGCAATCGCAGTTCATGCGCACCAATCGATGTGACCGAAACATGTAACGAGTCGCGCCAATTTATGTTGGTTCTTTTTTCTACAGTGTGTCTTTCATCTTCGGATTGGTGACGTGCGTGGGTGGCTTTTCCGGCGTGCTGATTGGCGCAGAAAGCGCCAGGTTATGGAAAGAAAGAGGGAGAAAAAACGCTGACCCCCTTGTGTGCGGCATCGGTAAGACCACGTGTTCCTGCGATACGAGCCTCTTAAATACGCACACATTGACCTCATCAAGTAGCACTAGCTAAAAACATCTTTTTTTCCTGTTGAAGTGAATTTTTAAGTTTGTGGAAGGAACTATGGAAATAAATCAACGTTGACACTGCCACACATGTTGACTGATTCTTACTCTCTTTTCTGATTCAGGGTAGTATGTCTCCACAAAGGCGACGGGATTAAATTATCATGTTTTTGTAAATACGCAATCAATTTCCAATTTTAAAATTTTTCCTGGTCGATTAGACTTGGTCGCTTTTGGGGAAACTGGTTATTTGAATACAGATATGGGAAAGTTTGATTCATCCCAAAGTGAAGAAAGTGATTCCTCGAAAGCTTGCAGCAAACTCAGAGCTTTAAGTGTTGTCTTTTCTGATTCAGTGGCAAAATCGGCTTTGTTTTTGTAGGAAGTGTTATTGTTCGATACCAGGATTACCGTCAGTTTGCTTATTTTAAGCAACATTCGATTACTACTTCGTTCCTATCACCCAGCTTTCGGTTTCTAACTTAATTTTTTGCTTATTCAGCTAACAACTTAATAATAATTATATTGGCGCGTTATCAGGTCTTCTCATTGCTGGTCCGTTGCTGCTGGCGGGATTTCAGCTCGCACCCATCAACTTACCAACGTCATGGGTAAGTTCTCTCAGAAATGTTTTGCATTATTATTCAAATGTTATGAACTTACTTTTAGTGTTTGAGAAAAAGCAACAATTTCCTAAATAATTCTTAAGAAAAAGCTGTCAGACAAAATTCCCTTTGTTGCTATACAAAATTTTACACAACATCACAATTGCTCTATTCTGCTGTGCACTTTTGCACGTTTAATCGCTCGGTGTCTAACCAACACACTTAAAGACTCTTATCCCTGTAGATTTTCATCTTCGTGGCGGACACTGCGATGTGCCTGACATGGACACTAGTTGGCGACATCACGATGGTAAGCTGCCGGTTAAACTTTAGCTGACCTTTTTTTTGTAATTGGATTTGAAAACAACCCGGTACAAGCGGTGAAGTGAAATTTGCGCTGCGTACTGCTGTTTTTTTCTCGCTGAACATTTGTCATTTGTCCCATAATAGCATTAATACTTGCTGTAACAACATTCGCTAGTCAGTATTTATATGACCGAAAAAAAAAACGTAGCTTCTGTCACAGTTTCGATCTTTCGCAGTATGTGACGAATCCAAGTCGCCGGTCCACAGCGAACGCTGTGCAGATCCTCATCATGCACCTGTTCGGCGATGCCGGAAGTCCATACCTGTTGGGCGTGGTAAGAATGCATTTGACTTTTAGTGGTACTGCCGCGTTGTGGTTCAGGCAACAAGTCTATGAAGGAAGTAGAGACTCAAGGCTTGGGGCTGTTAACCCCTTAGAGGTCCATGAATGTGTTTAGGGTTCCGTAAGCATCCGCTAGTTTTTATCCGCCCATTTGGGGTTATTAGCTTATTCGCACCACAGTTGTACTGACATGTTCAGTTCATGTAGAAAGTCGACTGGCATTTTTTAAAATTTGAATTTGGTGACGCTGAAAGTTGCTGCTTGCCAGGGCAGTCGGGGTGCTCACGCTAAGAAGCGACCAAATGTAATCGCTCATATCGAAAAAACGTGACAAAAGGAAAGGCTTCGCAGCGAAGAATAGTTTGAGAACCACTGCTCCAGGCAAAGGATCCTTCTGGATAGTTCGCATGGAACTGTAACAGGCGCTACAATCCCCGAATGTCTGGGCTTTAAAGTTTTCGCAGCGGCGTTCTTTCGCAATTGCGTTGCCCTGTTTTGACAAACCTGTCAAAGCATAGAATCTGTTTTCAAATATGAGTGGGACGTTGTTTCAATTTCTTTGCGTTAAAGCTTTTCTGTGTGGCGCAAGGGTGGGATGTTGTGTATGACATTGGGTTAGCATTGCAGGCCATCTTCCTCTCCTCATGCAATGTCTTGGCTCCTATGTTCGCCCGTGGACGCACTTTGAGCAGTAAAGCTTCTGTCGCTGACTTCATAAAATTTTTTAATTACAGTGTATCAACGTTCTCCATCTCAAACAAGATGTTGACGCTAGTGCAGCGATCGTTGTCTGCCGTTCATTTGTTAAAGTAAAGCGAGCTTTTCCGTTTAATCTCTTTCCATGCAGATGTCGGATGCGTTGAGGAAGTCCATGCCAAACACGTACTACTCCGAGTATTTGAGTCTGCAGAGAGCAATGTACGTCACGCTCTTCTGTGCTGCGCTGAGTGGAGGGGCTTTCCTCATTGCTTCCCTGTATGTGGTTTATGACAAGAAAAAGGTCGATGACTTTTTAGCTGGTAAGTTTTCTGTATTATTTGAATAGAAGACATTGGGAAAAAATGAAATGAAACGCCAATACACAACTGAGTGTGCAAGAGCTTTTTTGATGGGCGACACGATTTTTTTAGTTGCGATCTGACTAGCCACAGTTCGTGTGTGTTTCTTTCTATACTTGTTTNCAAGTGTCAACGTTTCGCCAATAAGTTTTGCCTTACGGTTTTACAAGACTGAAGATGCGTTTTTTGAAAAACGCAAAACTAATTATCTTGTGAAATAAACGGCGAACCATTTACTTGCGCCGTTTTCGTGGCTTACAACAATGGAAAAAAACGATTTTTTGCCTCAAACATTCTGACGCATGTCGTTGGATGAACGTTTGCATGCGTTATTTCCAAAGTTTGAGCTGTTACAACGGAAGTTATGCAGTTGCGCTTATGTCGAGATGATTGAATTCGCGGGAGGTTGTAGAAAGGTTTTTGGCGCACATCGAGGCAGTCGCAGCAGCAAAGTGATTTCAGTTGCGGTCGTTCGCGGTGTCTCAGACACGGAAGTACCTAATTTTTCTTTCTTCTTCGACGCCGACAGGCAATGTGAGATTTGTTTTGGCAACAAATTTGAAGGTCTTTTAGGTGTAGTTCTGTTTACGTGAGTTTCGTGCTTGGAAAACAAACTTTAAAACACGTTTTTTCAGAAAATCGTGCGTCGCGCGGAGGATCATCCCCGTCTTCATTAAAGAAATGGCGAAACTATCAGTTCGCCACGCATTTATTGTTGAACATCGCGTGTCATACCGATGCTGCTTTTGATTGCTGAGTCAAACACGCAAAACAGAAATGCCACGTCACGGTGTTAAAGCGAGATCATGCGACAGTGATGTCACAATTTCAGTTTTTAATCTCGCTGTACATTCGCTTGTGGTGTCGGTGCCTGCCCTATTCGGCAAAACCCGAAGTTTTCTTACAGTGTTAGGTAGAAAAAACTTTATACCTGGGTTACATAGCTGCTTCGTTAAATGACGGTCTTCTTTTGATTGCCGTAACCCGGGCTCGCCAAATCTACTGAGTAGTAGTCCTTTTCAAAATGAATTTCAGCGATGTGACTTCTTTGCAATGTTGTGAATGTCGCCAGGTCAGGAATCGAACCTTCCATCTTTCAAACGTCCATTGTTTTAAATTTGTCAACAATTTAACATCGAAAAAAGTTTTTCGCGTGTGTTGTGAAGAAAACCATGTTTCTGAACAATCGCTAATTTTTTCTTCTTGGTGTCAGTTCCACCTGTTCCTGTTGTTTCAGGGAAACAGTCGACGCCGCCGTCCTCCGTAAGCAGCGACTCGGCGGAAATGACGCATTGTGAGAGTGGCGCTCAACCAGAATGCAAACCCTTGATAAACTCCAAGGAAAGCGACGACGATTCGCCGCCAGGCAGCGAAGTAAATTTACCCGACGTCTCAGCAAACAGCTCGAACAAACATGCGGACAGCAGAGGTGACGAAGTCATCTCAGAATCTCCCCCGTACTTGTCTTTGAAGACGGAAAGTTGGCCAGGTGGTCCAGGCGGCGAATCGGGTCTGGATCCCTCGCCAAGAAAGCACTTGTGCACTGGAGCCCAACCGATGCTCGCAGACGTTCCGGAGAGCGTTGTTTAATTTGCTTTCCAGTGGAACAATGGATGGGGGCATCGTCCAACAAGCCTTACGTTGAATTCGTCCTAGCCCGGGGTGCCGCGACAGCAGACGGAAGAAGTTTGCGAATGAACTGGTCGTTTTTTATGTGGTGGTTGTTTTGGAGCTCTTGATCCAAACGCTGCTCGGTCTTAAAACTGACCTGCTTGATGAATGCTGTCTTTCGCGGGAACCGGCAGCTGAGTCTGTGCTAAGGACTTGGAAGCTCGTGCAGGATATCTAGGCTTCTAGTTTCGGGAGTTACTGGTGTTACTATGCATTCACAACCTAATACGCCGTTCTTAACGCTATGACCGAATCACGCTGCTCAAGCCCATGACGTGACATTCAGGCTGCTGATAAATTCCTTCCGATTGGAAGATAACATCGCACGCGGTGCGTTGTTACGTGGAAGAAGTTTTGGGTCTAGCGCAGGGGTTCCCAACCTTTCCTGGCCATGTACCCCGTTCTAATAATAATATGCACTGATGTATGTATAAATGTTTGGAAATAAATAATTTATGAACAATTTTTCCCCTGTATTGCTAACCTTAAATGTACTCCTTCAAATATGAAAATGTACCCCTGCTCTAGACCAATATAATATTTTTGTTATATTTTTCAAAACTGAACAGAAGAACTATGACTTCACTGTAGGCCTCTGAAGCTTTGACGCTGCCCTGTGACTAAGAAATTTAGTCGACGCGCTTTGCGTGACTTCAAGGCCAGTTGTACTTGCCTGTGTCTGTGGTGTTGGAGGCGGTTTAGATTGTGTGACCTGTGACGATAATGAAAGCTACTGATTCATTGTGTTTGCTTTTAACTGTTGCGTTTTTTCACATTTCCTGACACAAATCTTATGTTTACGTTGTGTTAAGTTTTATCTTTTCAGAATTACAAGCAGCGTTTCTAGTCAACGCAAAATATAATGCGTTTCTGTTTTGGGTCTTGGATGTTGCTTAGTCACGTCATCAAAATAACGTCATTCGTGCGGGGATTTCAATGCGCTTTTGGAATCAGTGTAGAGGAAAAGTACAAGGTTTCCGTAAAGCATTTCATGATACTTAAGGCAACCAGGCATTATATCCGTTCTTCCGCCATAGTTAGATATCGAAGGAAGTTCGAATAGGTGAGTGCCGGTTGTCTGGGTTGATTCCACGGCAGTTTTATGACTGCGGTTTCCTTCATTTCTACGCATTTCGCAACAGACTACCTAATAAAGTGCCATCGTTGGTGACCTTTGCAAGTGATCAAACCAATTGCGACTTATCGTATAAGTCAGGGGTCTCCAAACTACGGCCCGCCGGCCAAATCCGACCCACGAAGGCTATTTGTCATTATTGAAAAAATAATACGTTTGCAAAATATGTATTAATTTGGTGGCATGTAAGCAATTTCATTAAGATGTCCGGCCTTCTAACTATTGTGTAATATAGCTTATCTGTCCCTCTGGCAAAAACGTTTGGAGACCCCTGGTATAAGTTATGAAATCATCAAAATTCCATCATTTCATGTTTACATCACATTCATGTCTAAATGAATATTGGTTGCAGTATGTCCATACGCATTTCATACCGCTAGATCGCTGATTGCTGTTACTCGGTTAAAGACAAACGCGAAAACGTTTCAGCGCTTTCATGTGGCGTTTTCAGCACGGGGTTGTATTTTAGCAGTGATGCAAAAGGTGGGGTTACTTCTAATTTCTTGCTGTTCGATGTTTTGTTGTGGTTTGCTGTGGTGCTGGATTGAAACGTGGTTAGTGTGTATGTCAACCTCTCACAAATTATTTTAGCATTTGACGGTAATATGGCAATAGATCGCAATCTCATATCTTCCTTTCGCCAGCCCTAAAAGCAACTGAGCCGTTTTCAGCGGGCAATTACCCCCCAGAAATCTGTCCATTCAAGAAAGTCGGTTTGAAGCGGCAAGCGATGGACTTACCCGTTTGCGCAAAAATCTGGTGCTCTAACTATTCCGATTATCAATGGCGAGTCGCTGGTTGCTGTGCAAGACGATTGATCGATTTCATCTGTTTCGTTTTTAGGGAAGATTTAATGTTTGCCCCTGCACGGTTACGTGTTGACATCAACTCCGAATTCTTCGGCCGAGCCTTAATTTATTAGCTCATTTTTTCGTTGTGCTGCATGCGCTCTTGGCTTCGATGGGCGTTTGAAGAACTACTGTATCGGTGTATCTGGAGGTCATTTTTACAAGATACAATAAAGACGAGATTTTCATAGATGCCTGAGGTCTTACTGCGTGCTGGTGAGCCGAGAGCGTTTGCGTTGAAAAACAGGGAGAATTGATTACATCAGTGGTCGGCAAACACAGCCGCAGCCCAGTGCCGGTCCGTGAGGAATTTTTTACTAGACCGTGCAAGACCAGGGCCAGACTGCTTTAAAAAATCCAAATTTTTTTGGTGAGCTCACCATTTTTCTGTGGAAAATCCCACACTTGAACTAAAGCTAGGCTTCATGATTCCAAGATGGTTTGCGCCGTTAGGCTAGTGCAGGTATATCAATTTTTCAATGATGAGCATATTTTTCCGGCCACTGGGATGGTCAATTGTAAATTCTGAGGCCTATAAGCAAATATGAAGAGCTGCCTCATCAGATTGCATAACGGTCAGCAGCAAACATCTGCAATTACGACCTGAACTTTCAGAAGACAAGTGGCAGTAACTGTTCAAACAGCAATGTACTTCTATTTCAAGTAGGCTACGAAACGCTTGCAACTGAAGGAGAAAACAGCCCTGTCTGCTTGAACTAGCTGCTATTGAAAAGACCAAACCACATAGCGAAGACAATGACCACTGTTACGATTCCAGAACGAATTATGCTTAAATGAAAATTTTAATTTTCGTCAGCAACGTACCCCACGCTCACAAAATTTGTTGGCCCCGCTCCAGCGCTACGCAAGCATGGCAAGTGTCAGCTTTCGTAGGTTTATCAGGCGTAGCGCGGGGTGGGATTGAAGCAATCGGCCCAAGCACAGCCGTGGCAAGCGGGCTGCAGTTTTCCCACCTCTGTTTTCCATGATGTAGAAGCCTTGGAAATTGACACCGTTTTCAAAATAGATTGTGTTGCGATGTCCACACCGCCCTCATCGTTTCCAAGTATTCAGACGCATAGCGTCCGAAACAGGTTAAACGTGGTGCCCAGTGGCGTAAGCGTAACTAACGAGCAGTTTTTGGGTTTAGCGATTAACACAATTTTACTGTAATTTAAAAGCGTTTTTCTGATCTGGTTATACAAGGCCACAATTTTTTTCCAACCAATGGATTTATTTTGTTCGTTTCCGCCAGTAATTCTCATGGATGAGTGCGTTGATCTGTCTTCGGGAATTTGACTGTTTATATACCACATAATCTGCAATTTGGTAATCGCGTTTGCAATTGTCTTGATCCTATTACACGGCTGGTAAGCTGTTGATCTTTCATAGGACGCAGCAGAGTGCGATGTGAAACCGAAAAAACGATTTGGACAGTTAGAAAGAACATGGAAAAAACGTGCACATCGCAGTATACTGCGATAGTCTTTACAATAGGCCACACACTTCTAAGTAGGAACAGAATGACTTGATTAGTAGTCCCGCTAAACTCCCTAAAGCAGGGGTTCTTAAATAAATTAAACTTAACCTAAATACCTTCCGGGGGATGACGATTAGATCGTGAGGGTATATTGAGTATTGCATTTCAGAATNAGAGATGTATTGCACAGTGAAAACTCATTGTTGCGCGGGAAGAGAACTCGATTTGATGAAGGACTGCTCCCTATCATAGGCGTAGCCAGGGGGGACTAACCGGGCCATGCTCCCCAAAAAAATTTTAAAATGTCTAAGTCATTTTGTGCTTTGAGAGGCGATATTCCAAACAAAGTGCTATTGTCATCCTAAAATAAAAACTTGCCCCCCTAAATTTTTAGGCTGGCTACGCCACTGCTCCCTATGTTGGGATTTTTTCCTCCTGGAAGGCCATCAATGCAAGCTTCATACGAAGCTGTGCTCACACTTGCTCAAGAGAAAGTTCCGTATACACAAGGGCAGTGGCGTAAGCAGAAAATTCTCATGGGTGGGTTCATTCAGTGGCATATGGTGGTCATTTGTATTTGGTGTGCGCTATTTGTGACGTCACAATTTGACGTCATATTCATGCATAGGTGTAAGAGCAGGCAAATTTTGGGGGTGCGAAGGATTTTTGCGTAATTTTGCAAATTTTTGAGGGAAAAATGTCTGCACTTTGATTTTGATATCAATGCACATCAAGCGGTTTTGCAAAGGTTTTCACACATTTTACCCAAATTTCCACAGAATTTGCCCGGATTTTAAGGGATTTTCACCAAATCAAAACTTTTTGGGGGTGAGCTTGCATCCCTTGCACTGCACCCCGCCTCCTACACCACTGTATTCCAAACCAACGTTTTGGCAAAGTTTGTTGACATAATATGCGTATTCCTCTACAGGCCTCTTAATTTATGTCATTGCACTGAATATAAACTACCACCACTCCATGTTAGGATATCGGAGGAAAATAAACTCAACGCTACGACACAACAGTTCATAACTGCAAAAATATCAGGCTGCTCGTTAAAACAGGGCAGTAGAACACGCTCATCACTGCGTCAGAGCAATTTCCAAGTGCAAAATGAGGCTGCTCTAATGTCTTGTCGATTACCAGCAGTGGAGCACAGAGATTGTTCGGTTGGACTGTCTGACACACCACGGTTTGCAAGATCGAAAGCTAAGCTACACAAGAATTGAGAATGCGCGTAAAATACACAAGAAAACTTTCGATTTTTTGTTATCTATAGAAGTCCAGCAAACGTTTAGTTTTCCTTTTTCCCCGCTGAGACAGTATCAAATGCCTGAATGCTTCTATGTTAACAACTGCTGTTTTTGAGCTCGTACAACAGTTTTATCATGCTAGAGAAATTGGCGATGTAGCCATTGCGGTCAGCACTTGCGCTGCTCAGCCATAGATGACAAAACAAAGACAATTGTTTCGGATAAAGTGGACAATTGCGGAACACAATCTTAAACATGCGTAGTAGTGGACTAAAGGTCTGAAAAAAGTGGTGAGATGGTTTCTGGATGCAGGCGATAACCCAGATTCCCACCAAAACCTGATCAACACTTTTTGGCCCATGTGCAATGTTCCTTGAAATTTGCATGCAAATTCATTCCGAGGTATTTGCATTAAGTTGACAAATTAAATAAGCAAAAAGTATGCGAAGACAATTAATCTCCTTTGCTCCGGTAATGAAGTTTTTGTAACATATCAAGCTCAACGGGAGGTTTTACCTCAAACTCCCCATTGTGTACGCCTTTGCACAAGGGTAAGAAATTGTTCAGACTGCGACGTCTACGTATGACAGAACTGGTTGTTGACAAACAGGCAAGCGAGACACTTAACAATTTCGGAGATGTCTGGAAGTGCTGACTGAATGAGCTTCAAAGGATGACTTTGATACCGTGAACTCTTTTTCTGAGGTAAACAATATGCTTTGGGAGCAATTGGTTCAGTTTGTACGACCTATATGTTGTACATTGTTATGCATTGGCAAGCAAAACCTTACCAAACGAACTGAAATACAAGACACACCATCGAAGGTTGTTAACTTAATTCGCAGACGTTCAGTTAACCACAGAATATTCAAAGTGCTTTATGATGAAACAGAATCTCAGTTCAGAGGTTTGCTATACCATACTGAAGTTTGATGGCTTTCCCGAGGTCAATACAGCAATGCGAGGATTTCACTAAAAACACTTTTAAAACTGATCAATTCAATGAAAGCAATCTTCTATTTTGCCGGCTCAAATATGAACACAGTTGTTCAGGAAACAAACGCCAGAGAACTGCAAGTTTTATGGATGATGCTTTGAAAACAAGGAGCATGAAATATTTACATGTTGAGACTGGTTGTTGTTTACCCCCTATTAAAATTTCTGACTACGAGCCTGCTTGGGGTTGTACGAGTGACGGAAGGCAGAACAAAAAGATTGATTAATAAAGAGAGTAAACACAGTATTGTTTTATCGTTCCGTTCCTACAAACCGGGAGCTTCCAGTTTTTAAATCGATCTTTCTTCGGATCTGTTGATGATATTCGTGCATAATGCCAGTGCATGAACCCGTGTGTGTATATATGTATGACGTGGTTGTATGCGCTTGAGCGTAACTGTGACCTCATTCTACCTGATGCTTCAGCAACAGGACCAGACCAGACTGAGGCGGCGAGTCTTGTTGGCTGCACATACAAATAAGCAGTCCACAGATGAGCCAGGCAAGGACCTCAAGTGTCGTGATTACAACTGCGATCGGGCTTTGTCCCGTTCTGGTGTGGAGTCTACGGAACTGTTACCGCCGGGTTGCCAAGGCTGCTGTCCCTGCGACCTTTCCCAGATGAAGAGGGTGTGAAAAACGAGCGAGAATCAAAACATTAGAATAGAAATGTGCTTTATGAAAAGAGCAAACTCACAGACGAAATTAGAATTCGGCTGACGCTCATTTACCAAGGTTGTAAAGTTTCGTAGTCGTCAGAACTGATCTCTTCGTTACTAGCAGCAATAGATTAGGTTGTTTTCTTTTTCATAATCGGGTCATGCCACTGAGTTTCCCGAGTTGCACAGAAATCGCGACTTGATGCTCAGGGTGTTTCTAGATATCCCTGATAAAGCTATATATCCAATGGCAGCCGATACAGAGTCAGAAACAGAAGTGGGGGAAGTTCTATTGAAAACGTCATGCCAATCCAGGGGTGTAACGAGATTAGATGGCGCCCGGGGCAAGAAACAAGTTTGGCGTCCCCATGTTTGAACCTAGTCTTTCGGAAGCAAATGTGCTGTTGAAGAAAGTACTTGCAACATTATTGGGACTTTTCGGCGCCCCTTGTAGTGGTTTGGCACCCGGGCAATTGTGATCCCCTTGCCCCCCTCGTTACACCCCTGTGCCAATCTTTTGAAGATAGGAAAGAACTTCTTCTGAAGAAAAATTTTGCAGAAAACTAAAAATCTGTGATTTTNTAGCGCCAAAAATTGAAAGGGAACTGTCGCTTTTCAAGTAGGTGGAATGTCAACGTCCCCTGCATTTCCCTCCCACAATTNATTCGCTGGCTACGACTGACCTATTTTCCAGCCCATGCTTCGCACATTAGCTGGTGCACAAAAAAATAAACTGTTCGTACCTAATAAATTTTAAATTAACCGGTTAGCAATGAGACAAATTTGATTTACTTCTCTCTGTGCTAGCAGATGACATATCATAAATGGTATTTGAGCACGTAAGTTAATGTACTGTTTTGTCAAAAAAACAATAGCATTCTTACGAACTCCAACGTTTCGTGCGATCTAGATCCACCATCGGGGAAGCACGACCTAAATTGCAGAGAAGTTGTGCGCAACGCGGATTTAATTTCTTTTCCTGGAAGGGCAGCCAGTCAGCAGCATAATCGTCGTTTATCGAGGTGTGCAGTGCAGAGGGCGTGTTCTGCATCCCTCAGCAATATGCAGTGTACTCAAAGCTGAACTCATGTTCTTGATTTAGGGTCTCCAACGCCTTGCAACCATTTTCGATTCGAAATAACATTGGTTTTCTTTCAAGTAGCTTGCGTGCGTTTCTTTCGCGATCTGTGCAGAGTACAGCTATTTTTTTAAAGTTACCTCGCAAGGAAAATACTGATGCCAGTTTAAAGAAAATTTTCATGTTGATGGGATAGAAAACGAAATTTTGCCTTCATATCGTGTAATAGTTTCTCTACATGCCATTTATCCCACCTCAGCAGTATTATCGCCATAACTTAAAGTTGCAAAAACCTTTTTGAGAAGCTTGAATGCCATTGTACTGGCTCAAAGAATCCAATTTTGGCCGCAACTTGCCGACCGATTACGTTAGAGAGCCAATCAATGCCTCAAATAATGCGTATTTTGGTCTAGTTTATTTCTTGAAAAAACGGGTAAATTGGCACTTGAACTTTTTTCACGGGTCCCGATGACACTACGCGGCCCCACATGAGTTTAGACCAAAAGCGGCCAATATTTTCAAAAATTGGAACGAGAACACTTCTGCATCTTGTGATTGTTCGATTAGGTCTCTAGCACTATTGGTGGGAGTTATGATTAAAAACGTCCTAGCTATTGGAAGTGGCTCGCACGGGCGTTAAGTGAGTCTCTGCTCGTTTTGCCCAAACTTAATCACAAGCACTTTGAACCAGCCCCTGCAGCAACATGCACGAAGTTTCATAAATTTTAAAACACATCTTCAAACCGTTAAAGGCTTCATTGTAAATAATGTGAGTGTGCTTTCCTTATGTTTAAAAAATCACAAGTTCATTCAGGTCCCGATAGAAGCTGCATAGGTTACATTACATGCTATTTTCACGCTTGAAGTACATTGAAAATTTCGTGGTAACTCGACTTACATTTGTTGATACTTTAGTCGTCCATAGCTATGGATACCACAGCATCCGAAATAATTTAACGTTCGTAACCAACAAATGCACGTCACTGGCTTGTAGTGGTCACACAAGTGCCACTACATGGAATTCGGCTAAGTCAGAGGGAACTGCATCAGATGAATGTGCCTGATGTGAAAGTCGGAACTCAAAATGCCTCGATCAGAAATGACGAGAGAAGCGCTTCTTTGGTCAAATCGGGTAAGGCGCAGATAGCGAGCAATTGGCTTTAATCACTTCCTCGGTCGGAAGTTCGAACGGCAAGCGGAGCCAAACCGGGAATGTTCCGCTTCACGCTTAAAATCAAGCAAATGTCAAGCAAAGTGTAGTTGCAAGCAAAATGACAGAGAAGCTTCTCTGAGTCGGAGATGCTGACAGTTATGGTCATTCCTCAGCAAACTTAAATGCGACATGACTCTGCTATCAACTCTATGATCACTGGGTTTGTACAGAAGCGATAGCCGTCGAAAGCTGGAGCGTTTCGTAATGAAGGTTTTCATGCAAGCATGTCGCTTTTTCGCGTCCAGTCAGAGAACATTAACTCCTTGAAAAACTTCATATTCATTTGGGGTTTGTTCCATTAGTGGTGAAAAACCTGCTCACTAGAATTCTGGTCACGTTAACGATTCCTCTACATTCAAAATGAATTTGAACTTAGAGCTCGAACCTGCAATCATTTCGCGATTCTAATTGATGTCACGCGACCGAACCATTCACAATTTTTCCGAATCGAGCTTCTTGTGTTGCTCGAGTCGCGATCATCTTTTGATCCTTTAACGTCAACGTCCCATTTATGAACGCAATTCAATCAAATCTAGGCTCGTTTGCCTGCCTACTTACCAAAGGCTCACATTCCGATAATGTGACTCGAGTCGAGATACAGAAAATAAACCAGACTTTGAATCCTTACTGCGAAACATTTCACAGGAGTCGCGTCCTTACAAAGCAAAGTCGGCGATCGCTATCGTGTTCTTGGGTCAGAGGCGTAACGAGGTTAGATGGCGCCCGGGGCAAGAAGCAAGTTCGGCACCCCAATGTTCAAACCTGAAGTTTTTCTGAAGCAAATATCCTGTAATTTAAGTACTTGTGACATTGTTGGACTTTTCGGCGCCCACGCGCGATGATTTGGCGCCCGGGGAATTGTATCCCCTTGCCCCCCTCGTTACGCCCCTGCTTGGAATAACAGCTGAATGAGATTGCAACGTTAGTATGTGGAATATGTAAAGTTCCCCTGGAATATCGAATATAAATTTGGAAAGGTTGTAGTTCAGACGGTCAACATCACAGTAGATTTGCTATTTTGATGCTTCGTCTTAGTCAAGGACCTCTTTTCATGAGGTCACCATTACGCTTTCGCAGACTTCTATGTTAACAATGAAACTGAACTTCAGTAAACTTGCAAAAAGTGTCCTTTCTCGACATGTTTGGTCTCACTCGGACACAAAATACACACTGATCTGGTTGCGCCACATACAAGGAGACGACCCACGCATATCGAAATAAAACTCGCAAATCTAGTACAAAAAAGGCAAACAAAACGGAATTTAGACGTCATCGTACAAAAAAGAAAAACAAACAAAACGTAAGGTCACACGTCATCGTCAATCCCCGAATCAACAACCAAGACTTCGCGGTTCTCATACGTCCAGAAACCGTTCAGGTCGATCAAAATGCTCGTCACAGTTTCGCCTTGACCGCTGTTTATAAGATCCTACAACAGAAGGATCGAAAAGAGCTTATAATTATCAACTTTTTTGCTTAGATTTCTTTCTGTCATTTCGGATGTCTTTCTATTTTTGGGAACAATTAATAGCGTTTAAAAACTACTGGAGACCCATAATTTTTAATCGCCTTCAGAATACAGTAAACTCCGTTTATTACGGATTTGTTGAATCCGGATAAACTGATGGTACGAATGATTTCTAACGTTTTTCGTCATAAAAAAACGTTGGATATAATCAGAATCTTCACTGATTCCGGATAAAATGTGCTTATTTTACATCTCGCAATCCGGATTGTTCCGCCAGTTGCTCCGCGCCAGTTTCAGTCACATCGCCTCGGGGGCCTTTTCGGGGCTCAGCCCCCAAACAAAGCTTTAGTTTTCTCAAAATAGAAATTTAAACACCAGTTTGCTTTTTCTATCGACCCATGTTCTGTTCTGTCTTGCAACTTAATTATTTTCAACTTGTTTCTGAAATTACTTGATCGCGGTTGGTGGAAAAGATAGAATGGATGGACAGAGGAGTTTATCATCGAGTCACTGCAAGCTCTACACAATGCCGCTGTGGGCTTTGCTGTTCATGTCCTGGCACAGGGTACAATTCTTTTACAAATAGATTGCTTATTTATGGACCAGTCTGCGACATTTCACAATCGCAGATTTCTTCACAGCCAAGTAATTTAGAATCTGCGAACTCAGGCTCTTCATCACTGACTGGATATGCCGGTTACTACGTCTGATTTGCCAGTGCAAATACATCAACAAATCTGTTTTTATTTCCGGGGAATTGTATTGTTTGGGTCGTTCATATGTTCAATTTGGGTGATTTTGACTGTTATTTCACTATCTTGATGACGCCAGGCCTGATCCGGAAAAACCGAATTTTACTTGAAAAGCTTTTGACATCAACAAATTAAACGTGAGTGTGCATCCGATGTTTCAACAAATTCAGCAGCAAGTTCTGGAATTGAAGCAAAGACATCAAACACATTAATCTGCTCACCAAAAGGCATGATGTCACTAGCTCACGCCTAAGAACAAATGAATGCCCTCCAACAATGCAAGTCTTGTGGAATGAATCGATATTTTTGTTATTATTTTCCAAGTGACAATGCTTTAAATACCTGCAGTGTAATTCTCAGTGGATCTTGTGGCTTAACCATGTCGAAGATCTCATCCTTCACGTCGGCAAAGGACACTGGTTCTTGACCATGCAGCTTCATCATTTCCTGAATACGAACCACACAGTCAAAGTTCCTAGCAAGCACTTCGCAATGTTCATAGACAGGTCTACACGGAGAAGACATATACTCAGTGACGTAACGAGGGGGGCAAGGGGGAACATCTGCCCCCGGGCGCAGCACTTTGGGGGCGCCAAATTGAGGTCGGAATGTTACGTACTAATTACAAAATGTCAAATGTCAGCGGATGCTGATAATTACAATTCACAAAATGTCGAAAGTCATTGCGAAATCTCATCAAGATCACCAAGGTTCGCAAAGCGATCAATTACGAACCTAGTCCTAAGTGTTGTGTCAAGGCGGAGTTTCTTCCTCCAGGCGCCCGCTTGTCATTGTAGTTTGACTCACGGCTGCGTCACAACGCTTTCAGAAAACCAGGGTTGCAACTTCCCGACTTCCTTATCATTTTATAGTTGCGTCACAGTGGGAATCCAGCGTTCACAGTGCATGCAGAATGCTATATTGCGCATGCTTTTAGAGCAGCAATAAAACTTACACAATGTTGTTACCAGGGATGTGCAGAAGGGCCATGAACGAGGCGACGGCCCCGGACATCCAAGGAGTGGGTCATCCAAAGAGTGAAATTACAAAAAGCGCATTTATCAAAATCTTGTAACCAGACCAGGGGTGCAAAATTTTCTGTGAATGTTAGTAGCGCGCAGCAACTCCACGTTTTTGGTCGCGCGGCGCGACCGCATTTGTGCACCCCTGACCTAGACGTTTCGTATTGGTCACTAAAACGTGCTGCATGGATCTGATGGGAACTTTTTGAGGGAGCATACAAATGTATGTTAAGTGACCTGAGAGATGAAGCACTGCATCGTTACCTTCATCTCTTTTACTGAACAAAGCATCCTTAGCAAGGGCGGCAATGCATCAAATTGCATGGTTGTACTACTTTTTTCAGATACAGGGTGACCCAAAAAGATGTGTACCCATGAAAATTTCAATTGTGACTTTGATTAAAAAGCTATTTATTTCAAATTACAACCAC
>JGI24022J15233_10002461_pt1 | contig 17399 bp, 8 predicted proteins | sample Ectturendosymbi2_FD_15233 | JGI IMG/M metagenome (IMG submission 15233)
TGCGCAGATTCCACAATTTGCAGATTCCACAATGGCTTGCGGAGTGCCTGCATCACATTTGATGATAGTGCGCATCTGCGCTTGATTTTGGGTTTAAGGTCACCGTTGTTGGTAACTGTCGAACCCAGATACACAAATGAATCTGCAAATTCCACAGCATTCCCATCGATGTTTAGAGATGGAGGATCAGGGCCTTCAGCAACAACATGCATCAGTTTGGTTTTCGCCCAGCTGACCTTCAAGCCCAGTTGCCCTTCAAGCCCTAACACTAGGTTAATTCCCTTCTAGCCCTAACGCTAGGTTATAATGCTAAGCTAACATTAAGCTACTGTTAAACTAATGTTAAACTAACCCTAAGGTAACACTAAGCTAATGCTAACCTATTCCTAATGCTATCCTAACGTTGACCTAATGCAGGGGTGGGCAAATGCAGCCCGCGGGCCAAATGTGGCCCGCCCCAGTGTTTTCAGTGGCCCATAGAAGCATTCCGGAATATCGTCAAATCTGAAATTTCCTCCAACTTCTCATAGTAAGTGTTAGTACTTTCTCATAGTAAGTGTGAGTACAGTGCAAAGAACAGATGTCCGTCAGCACAGATATCGTTAATGGATGTGTGATGATGTTACCGGAGTAGAAAAACACCTTGTTTCATACTAAATAAAAGTAAAGAAACAATACATAAAATATTTTTTAATTTTAATCTAATATAACTTTCCCCCACATGCACAATGGTAAAAAGTTGTCATGTTTTCATTTTTGGTATTTTCATAACAGTTCAAACTTAATTTGGTTCCCATTGGGGCATGTTATGAAGAATAAAAAAATCTTGGTGTGAGAGCCATGGTGACTGAAATTAAGCCTAGGCTAACAACAAATACTATTTTTACTACCATTGTGGTGTCATTGCTCACTAGAAAATATTGGTTTTCGTGACTTTGGTTATGTCATTTTACATCCGCCACCAAGATATGTGGCACAATACAGTTTTTTAGTCTTGAATGTGATTTTCAGTTCTTCGAAAGTGTAACCCAGATACAGTTGTTCAGACATTGCTGTTTTTGGGTCATTGACAATGACACTACTTATGGATTTTTGTCTGTGGCACTAGTCAGTAGTATTTACTATACTGTAACTACTGCAACATTGCCCTAAGGTTTTGCAGGCTAGTCTTTTTATTCTAGACTTGTTCATCTAATTTTGTTAATGTTTTGTTAACAAAACATAAATTTGTATACAGTTGTCATGTAAATTTAACTTGCCATCCATATTGATGTTAATTTTTTTTACATCTCATTTGATATATTGTCAACAACCTCCATGGAATTTATATTAGAATATCCAATGTAAAAATACAGAGGAATTAGAATTGAATTCCAATAAAACTTTGCAATTAATTTTGATATCGACAGTAACTAATATGCCAACAAATATTGCATTCACTCATTATCGCACAGAAGCAATGCATAGGGAAAAATGGTCAAAAAATGGCAAAAACATTAGGTGGTTGAAGTGATCAGATAAAAAGTTAGATGAAGATGTACTATGTTAAACAAATGTGTTCAGGGCAATACATAGGCATTCATTACAAGAATGTTTGTTCTTGGTAAAAGGTGACAAAGAACAATTGTTATTTTAAAAAATATTTTTTAAATAGAAGCACTTTTGTATATAATACTTCATATTTTAAAATAGTATTTGGCACCAATGTTTTCTTCCAGTTGATTGTGTTTAGTTTACCACTTTTTGCACCTTTGTATATTTTATATATTTTTATGATCTGATATTTTTTGATTATCCTTCACATTGGCATGCTACATTTCATTGTTGTCAATTGTTATGATATTTATTTTATTTTTCATCTGACGCAATAGGTGAAGTATCATTTAAATCTATTCTTTTTTTGCTTCTTCATATAATTTACTATAACTATGTTTCATAATTGGATATGCATTTGCTGATAAGTTTTTTTCTGCAAGTTTTACTATAGTATATGCCACTGGTTCTCAAACTTTCATGAGCTGTGGCCTCCTTCAAAAGACTCTCAACACTTGTGGCCCCTGCTCAACAACAAAAATTACTGGTTGTTTTTTAACTGGTTCGCATTGTCAGAAAGGCACCTGGTGAAGGCCTCTGCTCATGGCCCCCAGAGAATCACTCTGGGGCCCCCAAGGGGAAGCTGAGGGACCCATTTGAGAAACCTTGGTATATGCAGTTATTTGTAGTTTATTATATTTTTTGGATAATCAATAAGCTAATTAGATAAATGTAGTGCAGTTTAGCTTGTATGTATATAGATGTTTGTTTGTACTGCAAAGAAGAAACATATTCCTACAAACTGCTCAGCAAAAGGTGAAGAAGGATATGTTTCCTATAATGTATAGCATTGCATAATCACATTGAGTAGAAACTTGGCATTGCACGCAATGATAGATGGCATAGTCTTGGCATAAAGCAAATAATTCAGATGCAAAATTTATTTGAATAGAAATCTTACTAACTATTTTCAGATAATGATAAAACTTTTGATTGATGTGATGGTTATAATGTGAGTTCAGTGTGGGCCAAAGTCTATTAACAATCATTTTGTGTAGCAAATAACTCCAACATCTTTGATTTACAACTGATATATGAGTATGTTCGACAAGTTACCATAAAGTAAGCAAAAAGATTTACTACATTTGTAGAAAGATTTCAGTTTCATTGACATGGAGAACACACAAACAGTATGTAGAAATATAGAAAAGGACAAATATAACCACGTCAACATTTGGAGTAAAAGCTATAGTACTGTTGCGATCGGAAATCCAAAGCAGCATGTGCGCAAAGCTTCGCACTGTGGCAGCAAGCAACAATAGAGTTTGCCCGATGAGATCACTCTATTATTGCTTGTTCGTGCCACATGTATATATGGGTGCTGTTCTTCATGCACGTTCTGTTCGTGGTGAACCACGCGTTCAGCGCAACACCAGCGGAGAGGTTGCGACTGTACACTTAATTTTTTGTTAAACAGGGTATTTTAATTTCTGCATGATGTTGTTTATTCCATCTTTACTGCATACAACTTTTCAAAAATTTATGAAACTCATGCTGGAGTTGTTGCTTAGATGATCTCATTGTATCATATGCAAAAAAAGCAAATGCTTCTCATTGCTTGCCCATATGGTTCGCATCGCTGAAATTGTTAATCCAATTCAAGAGACAAAGAACAACAGTGTCAAAATTACATATCATTGGCAGAGTTCAACAACCTCAATGCTACCTGCACAGACAAGCATTTGAATAAGGATGTAGTGGTTTGATGATAGATGCCAACAAAGTAAGATACCACCAATGTCTTACCCTTGTTAAGTTTTTTCTAAGAATCCAAACCTTGTTTGGTTCATAGAAAAAGTCCAACCACATTAGTTAAACTTTTGTTTCAGCTATAGTGTTTGTTGTTTTGAGCCAATTTATGCCATATAATTATGTGTCTCACTCAAGGATGTGTTTCAATTGGTAAATCTTCCAAAAAAGTATGAGTTTTGATAAAACTTTCCTGCAACTTAAAATTTTGGTGTAACTATCCAAATCCTTAGAAAGCAATCTAACATCAAATTGAAAAGCATTGTAGATAAGATCAGTAACACAAAGTATGGATATGCTAAATGTGTTTTGAATACCAGGTTTGAATGAGAGCTGAAGTACAAGTTGTATGAGAGGGTTTAGGCAAATTACTAGAATAACCTGAAGATTATAACTTGCAAGAATTTAACTTCGCGAAGTTATCACACACGTGATGATTATGTTTAAGAGCTGAATGCTATGTTTAAGAGCTGAAAGTATAACTTAGTTAGAGCGTTCATAGCAAAGCTTTTCATTGTTCATCAGCCATGTCAATGAGATGACAAAATCATTTAACAGAACAAACGTAGTAACCAAAGCTCAGAAAAGTTTCTTAATCAGGCAATGCTTATATTTAGGCAAGCACTCAAAGCATCATGTAGTGTATAAACCATAAAGTCATTACTTGTAGAATAATTTTTTCAGAATAATGCTAACTATAGATCAAGTAGATTATGCCCAGAACAAAAAAGCAGTGTTTGTGAAATCTGTATTGTTTATCATCCAGTAAAGCATTAACATTTTGGTCTAGAATGCGAAGGATAAAACCCTTTGATACTTATGTTTATATTGTTCTGATATGTTTGTTTCATGTACATTGGTGCACTAACTGCTACCAATAGTTTGCAATTATTAGGTAGTCAGAAAAAGTGTGATCTCTCAAATTGAACCCTAACACTAAAAAGCCTGTAATTAAATATTACCAGCAATATGAGAATGTATGTTATGAAAGCACAGATCTAATTTTATGAAGTTGAAACTGACAGTGCACTTGACATTTGTGTCTTCTATATTATGCTCTCTGTTTTTTTTACAGTCAATTATGTCTTGATTAAATCCTAGTATTCTCATAAATGGCCTGCGGCTTAATTATGGAATTCTGTATCAAGTTGGTAGCTTATTAGTGCAATATCTGACTTGTTAAAACAAAGAAAAATTATTGAAACTTTGCTTCTTTGCAACTGAAAACCTGAAGTAGCAGATAGGAGCAAAATTGAGGGCCAGAGACAGTTCAATATAATAGCAAATGGTGTCTATCTTTGTCTTGAACTATTGCTTACACAGCAACAAGTAATCCAAACAAAAGTGCAGTAAATATTGCAATTGTTATAATGTACAGTTTTAGTAAAGTTCTGCCTTGTTACCTGAAACATAAAATATGCAGTTTGTGTTGATAGTACATGTTTGTGTGTTTCATGAAGTTTATGTGTAATGTAAGATAATATCACCTTATTGTTTATAAATATACACATTTTTGCAATTGTGAAAAACCTTTACTCCAGTGGTTTTCAACAAGTTTCAAATACACNTTGGTAGGGGTCTACATGTACCAACATTTTCAAAACTGATCTTATGGTAAAACTGCTATGTCCACCAAAATTGCAAGCTGCTTTCAATGCAATAGCAAATTGTAAATGTGTCAATGGTTGGCATTCTATGTATGGTAATCATACAATGTCCACAAAGTAATGTTAAAATCCATGACTGTAATCATATGACTAGACCAAGGTCAGGGGTGCACAAACCTTTTTCTATTGCCAACCGCATTACATTTATTTTTATGAATTATGGCCGTCAGTGACAAACTTTTNATTTTGGCTTTGCTTCTGATTTGCTTCANACACTGAGCCTAGCCTGCTGCCGCATGTCTGTTTGGCCATCTTTCTACTAGCAGACAAAGTGTTCCATCCTGATAGAGTAGACAGAGAGTTTTTATTAATTCATGGCAAGTTGGCAACCATAACTTATTTTTTGAATTACATGGGCATGGCCAAATAAATGTTTATTGAAGGGCACAGGTTGCGCATCCTTAGACTAAATGATTTTTTGCAACTTTACTAAACTGTCCTTCAATGATGGTTATTAGATCAGTAAGTTTCATGTTGAAGAATGTGAACACTTTGTATTTTTCATTCTCATAGTATTTAAACTGGTGGCCAGTGCAGTGTTTTAATTCACAGTAGCAAAGGCAGTTGACATTCGAAATTCTTGCCCATGTACATGCATAGCATATAATCTTGAAATACATTCTTTTAATATGTACTCCTGTGACCCGTTACACTCATCAACTAAGCTGCAGAACTTTGATATATGCCACCAAACAAAATGAGAGACTTTAAAAAATGCACTTTTTGTGAAGCTATAACAAAAAATAAATTTATAACCTTGAGCAATTCCTTTTCGGAGTCACCACCATCAAAGCAACTTGCTCATGCCTACTTATGTATCTTTTTTTGTTTTTGGCTAAAAATAACTGCATTATAATAGTAGACAAGCAACATTTTATTGCTAATCCAGGTCAGTAATAATATGTTTGCTTGCTAATTCAGGATGGCTTGATGCACTTGTTTTTGCTTTGGTTTGCTTGTCTTGGTCCTTTCATTAAAGTACAGTGTATGCCAGTAGAAAATGTGTTTGCTAAAGGGCATGTTTCTTTAAAGAAGGAAAAAGTAGGGAAGCAGTTGTTTGTGAGGATTAGTAACCAAAGAAGTAGCATCATGTCTGGAGCTGGGGGAGGAAAAACTGATATGGAACGCCTTGGCCTCTTCAGTGAAGTTGGGTACACAACACTAGGAGACAAGTATCCAAAAGTCCATTTGACCAGTTGTGAGTACTTTTTCTTTAAAGTCTTTGAGCAATTTTTTGCTTGTTTGGTCTGTATACTTGCTATGTTTCTGTGTTGTGTGTTACTGAAGGCATTACACTGTAATTGGTTGTGTGGATGCCTCTGTTTTAGTTCATTTGGATATGTCTCTAACTGATTTTGATAAAAGCAAAATTGACATAAAAACAACATGTTGTGTGCATAGAGAACTTTTGCTGTACTTCATTTATAAAAAGATCAATTGTTTGCTCACCAGAACAGAAGCTGGCATTTATTGATTGATTTGTCTGTGATAATGTCACTAATACGCAAATTTCTTAGCACATTATTCATTAATAAAGACAACAGTTTTCTGTGTTGAGAACTTTTCAGCTGCTAAATACCTTTGTTTTTATATACGAAGACAATGTACCATAGTTTAGACCAGGTTTTTTTAAGGTGTTTTAGGGACCCGATTCAGGTCCCTAAAATTTCAAATCGGGTCCGTAGAATCAGAGAAAAATTTCATCAGACCCCTAAAATCAGATGAAATCGGGTCCCTAGAATTAGAGAAATCGGGTCCCTACAGATCCAAATCGGGTTCCTAACATTTTCCTTAAAAAAAACCTGGTTTAGACTGAATTTGGTAATGCTGTATAAGAAAAATTATGGTTGAAGGTTGTACCAGAAAAAATGCTGCATATTTCTATGTCCTTGTTGAACTATGAAAATAATGTTTGTTTTTCTAAAATCTTACCATGGAAAAAATTTAAAGCAAGGTGTATAAACCACATGCTTTTTAAGTTTGTACACTTAATCACAGCCCAAACAAATACCTTCCTAAAAGATTGTATGCTCATAATTGTAGTTAGGAGATATTGCATCAGAGGGACGATAAGGTTGCTAACACTTCATGAGTGGTGTACTTACTTTTCCATTTGCAAACCAGAACTGATTCAAGTAGAAAAATTATGTTTATTTCCTATAGGTTAACAACATGCTACAATTAGGATAGTTTGAGGCAACACTGGTAACTATGCATGTAATAAATGAACCTCGCAGGTCAATAACCTCCAACTGCAGTTGGAGGCACTTCTTCAAGATCTGTTGCAAATGAATCTTCAATAAGTTTATGTTGAAGATCCCCCTTTGCATGAAAGACAAAGTCTGTTATTAAATCATCAATGTGAATTTTTATTTTCTTAGCACAACTAATTCCTACTACCAGAAGACTCTCTGTTTTATTGTGTAGTGACCATGTTGGAAAATATATCCTCCCTCTCAAAAATTGATTTTTGAAAAGTTTCAACTTTGCTTTGAACCTGTTTATTGCAGCACGGGGTCGAAAATCAGATCTCCTTTACCTAGTAGTATAACATTGACGTCATGCTACCTTGTAACATCTAAGTGGGAAGTAATATCGCAAAGAAAAATTAAAACTTCATGCCATGATGAATCATTTAGTTCAGGATACTTCTTTGACCCTGTTTTTAAAAACTTTGATAAATCATCTTTCAGATGAATGAACCTTGGTCACTTCAGTATGATACATTATGTCAGTGTATTCTGCACCAGCCGTGATGCCTACTTAGAATGCAGTTTATAATTGAAATGCTGACAAAAATTGCATGTATCAAGTCCCAATATCTTGCTGCATTGAAACCTACTGGTGTATGATGCAGTGGCGAGTGATATCGTTCTTGCAATATGCTCCTGCACCAAAGACACAGCTCCATTATTTTTTCCACGCACAGAAGAAATAGCCTACCATCAGTGCAAATTCCAACCAAGTTGTACCAACTGTTTGAAATCACTTCATAGTTTTGTACTAATGCAATCAAGTATCATAAATCTTTTCCAGTTGTTCAACCTTCTATGGACTACATACCAGCAAATGCTTTAGTTAAATTAAATTCCTCATCCATGACCCTTCTTTGCACGATAAAGACTGTTTCTTCGGAACTTCCTGAAATCTCTAGGACAAATCAAAGCAGCTGAACTCAGCATGTCTTTTGTAACAAACTGTACTTCAGTGTTACTCTGTCATGTGGCTCCATGACATTTCAGACCAAGTTATTTGAGGCGATTCATTTGAGACCACATTCACTTGAGATCACAATTATTTGAGTCCATATTCATTTGTGACTTTTTTATGTGAGATCACATTCGTTACAAAATTGAGATCATGCGGTATTCATGATATTCATTTGAGACCAAGCTTGTTTTACACCATTGTTAAGTGCAGTTGGTTTGATTTTCTGTGAATAACATTTTTACAACCTACCTTTCACTTTTTTGTGAGAGACTTGAACCTTGGCAAAGTGACTCACCCTTAGGTTAAAGTTTCACGTTTCAAAACATTTGAACAGTCGGTTGTTGTTCCTAACTTTGAAACAGTTTACTTAAAGCAAGCGTACAGTATGGACGTCCACAGAAATTTTCCAAGGGGGGAAATGTCGAAATTTTGCTTGCAGTGCAAATGGACGTTCACAAAACCCATTCTAGACAACAAAAGAAATGCCCCATTTAAGGCAACAGTCACAAACATGCGCTTCGTTGGTAGCAGTATCCAGATATCATAGGCGGATCCAGGATTTTTTTAGGGGGGGCTCAGGGGCAAACTTATCCGGATGTGTGTTGACTGCATAACGGTGAAAACCCAACTGCTCAGGTAACTTTTTAATAAACATGGTTAAATAACCACAGACATTTTGTCAAACGCGTTCTCACCATTACCCTGGCTTGCTAGGACGTTTCCAGAGCAGAAGTGGCCTTTGCACCAATTCAGAAATTATTCTCAAACTTATCCAACCTTAAAAAAGTGACTTGTTTATTGTTGAAAAAATGTTGTTTTTAGCAAAACAAACACAGATCCGCGTCAAAAAAACGCGTGGGGCAAGCATAAAAGTGACACAAAAAATCCACGAAAAAAACGAAATGCTGCCAGTAACCTTTGTTAGCAGTCTGCACAAGACCCAAGCCGTATTGTGTTCAAAATTGCAGATGTGCGTGGAATAGAAGTTCATGACGTTCGGACTTGAAAATTTGTTTCTTTTCGGAAAATTTTTCGATTTTTATTACACATCGCGATTGTCTACGCAAAATGGCGAAATTTGTTTACAAAAATCCCTCCAATCAGTGGCAAAGTATACATCACAAACTACTGAAAACAAAATGGTATTGAAATCAAGGCCACTTGACCATAGAAAATAATTTGAAGGTCGAAACTCGAAAAAAGGTAGTTATTTCGAAAACAAGCACAACTCTCCTCCCCGAAAAAAACGCATGGGTACGAGCATAGGCGTAGGCAGGGTGGGCAAGGGGACCGTTTCTCCCAAATCTCTAGCGTTTCCTGTCATTTTGTGCTTTGAAAGGCGGTGTCGAAAACAATATATTGTTGTTCGCTTGAAGTCAAAAGATTTGCTCGCTCCAAATTTGTGGGCAGGCTACGCCACTAGGTACGCGTAGAGACAAACATCCCAAAAAACAGGGTTGCCAAGTGGTCATAAGCAAAAAAGGCCAGATCAACCCGTAAAAAGAGCCAAACAGCACCAAAAAAGCCAAATACAAGATAAATACACGACATCTTTGAAACACCCAACGCGCTTTTAAAAGGGCAATATTAGTCTACAAATTTTATACATAAAAAGAATAAAGTCACTAGTGACATTATTAACAAACTTCTCGAAACTTTTGGTCTTGCTGAAAAGTAACTTGCAACTGTAAACCTAAAAATGCACGAAAGAGCAAAACAAAAAATTTAAATTCTCGTGCAGAGTTTCCATTCTGTGTCGCATAAACAGTGTCTAGAAATCTGACAAAATCATCTTTCTGCCAAATCGGCATAAAAAATCTAATTGGCCAAAAAGCCAAATTTCATTTGGCGTTTTTCCAAAAATAATAAAAGCCAAAGGTGTTGAAAAAAAGCCAAAAATTATAAATTTGGCCTCAAAATATCCAAACTGACAACACTGCAAAAATCTCGAAGCGACGAATGCTGGCACTTTCACCTGGAAGGTGTTTATTGCACCACGAGGGCATTGAAAATGATTAGACAATGTTTTTCCATGTCACAGCCGGGAATGTGAAGTTTGCAGCGAGTCAATGACCAACTTCTGCATACCCATTCAATTTTTTGTACGAAACGCGACTATATCGCGGTAACGCAATTTTAGAAATACTATACAGTAGGTTGAAAATTTTTTGTAGAGACAGCAGAATATGGGTCGAAAAAAGCATCTGATTTCTTGCTGAGCAGAACTTTTGTCCAGAAATTGTTTCTGGCAAGTCTGATCAGTAGTCATCTTTAGAATAGCATACAGCTATTCTAGCGCACTTCATTTTTAGCCCATCTGGCATGTAGGCTACATTTTACGGTTAAGTTTACTGTTATGGAATTTATGCTGTCACTGAGCGCTCTAACCTAGCCTGTAATTAACTGCGTTGTGAACTTGTAGCGTAATTTTGATGTCTTCGCTTAACTGATAAAATGAGTTGCACTCATGAAAGCTTGCAGGAAAGCAACCATGTTACTGTTACGCAATAAAGCATAACAGTAGAACATTCCGCTCGCTAGTTTTGCAACCTACTGTACCTCTGCAAGTAAAGGAACGGATATGAGCGAACTGCAAGCTCATCACTGCATGACGCCAGAACAGTGAACTTGGCTCCTGTGCAGCGTGAGTGTCATACCGGAAAATAAACTGCTACTGAAAGAATTAAATCAATTTATTGGAATTAAGCTGCTGGCTTCAGGTTTTCTAGAAATTTTAAATTGTTAGTCCCAAGTTCCAGGGGCAGTAAATGCCCGTTTTCCCCCCTGCGGACGCCCATGAAGATGGTGCATCTACTGTATGAGATTACAACTATCAGTAGCCCGAGATCAGTTCTAACCATATCAGTTCTAACCATTCACATGCTGCCTTTAGGTTGCAAATCTACCTGCTTTAAATTTGAATGACAGGTCTCATGAATGTCATCTCACGATAACTGGTCTCGAAGTGAACGCGATTGTGGTCCCAAATGAACGCGATCGCACATGGACGTAGTCTTAAATGAGTACGGCCTCAAATGAATGGTCTCAGTTGTCGCTACACCTTTTCCTGCTGCAGAATTTTCGCTTGATACTTGGAACCTAACGCGGGTACCAGCAACATTTTCATTACCCAGAAGCTTAGAAAGGTTTGTTCGGAGTGAAAAGTCTTTAATTTAACTCTCTTCTCTTATACTCTTCTATTCGCACGTGATTCAGCGAGGCTCAGGCAATTAGTGGTTCTCCACCTTTATTGGCCCATCGACCATCTTTCAAAAAAAGACAAAAAAGATATTCGATAGACCGCTTTGCTGACACCTGCAGTAATTTATTGTACAGTAAAGGTTACAATTTTCAGGAACATTTTATCAAGGATTTATGGAAGTCTCTGTGGACCACTAGAAATTCCAGGTGGACCACGTTGAGAAGTACTGGATTATACCGTAGGCCCTACCCTTTCAGAACCGAAACCACTATTCGACAAACAAAGCACAGTATTTTTGCGTGTGAGCCGGTGAAAAAGTATTTGCTTGTGGATTTCTGTTGTGGATTAAACACTCGGCTTTTCCAACATTTCTTGTTTTGTTAAAGACATTGCAATGTGTCGTACTGCTTGTAACTACTTAGCTAAACCGACCAATCACAATAGTAACCTTATGAACAACACAGGGTTGCAAGGTTGTCATGAAAAAAAGCCAGGAATATCAAAAAAGCCAAAAACAAGATAAATGCACAACGACACTTTTAAATACCATGCAGATTGCACAACNCTCCGAAAATAAAAAATACACTAGATTGAACAATACAAATCACTAGATATGATATCGTCGTAGCATATGGCCATTTTCATATCGNTTTAATGTCTTCAAACATATAACCAAGGTAAAAGTAGGTGACTGTCTAGCGAAAGAAATCCTTTCATAGCCAAGAATCAGACACTAAATGATCTATCAGAGTCTATATTTTGCTTACTAGACAGGCATCATCATTCATCAGCGCTTATGATTTTGATGTCGGCATGCCAAAATTGGTTTCATTAAGCTACTGTAGGTGGAGTATTCCAAACTCCCCCAGAAATTAGCTTAGATCTTCAACAATAGTTTGGTTCAGGCTGCTGAGTCCGAGGAGAGCAAAATAAACTAGCCTGAAGCCTCCATGAAGCTTTTAATTCACTGTCTTGTTCCAATATTGAACATACTATCAAATTTTTTCATAACCTGCATCTTTTTTGTTTAGCCTGAACCAATCTTGCCAAGGCCTCGCTAACTTCCACACGAAATTCTCATTCAGCAGGTGTTATTGCGAACTGAAGCACGGAAATCACTTGAAGTACATTACTAGTTTGTGGGATTGTCAAAAATAGCTAGATTATTCTCGAAAATAACTAAATCCCTACGTGACATCCGGAATCACTAATTGTGGCAACACTGATACTGATTAAAATAGCTAACGAATTGAGTTTATTTGACCAAACAGTCAATAGTTTTAATCAGTGAAGGTGAAGACGCCTGGACCCAAAAAAACTTAATGGAGATCTCACAAATCATACGCAGATAGCACAAAGTATATAGCCCATATGGTAATAATAACAGCTACGATTAATTGCTTATTTCTTCCTAACGTTCCGAAACTTTAAGCAAGTTCGAATAACCCTAGCATAAAGCGGAACTCGATTCTCTACCTTTTCGGGCCTCAATTATTAGACTCAGGCGCGTCGCCAGATGGCCGTGGCCACATTCATAAACAGAGTCTAAAGCGCTACAGTAACAAAAAGCCTCTAGAAAAAGAGGAAACAAATGTTCAACAGGGTTTATCCCAAACTTCCTTGAAATTTTCAAAGAATGACTATCAAAGGTCATTACTACTTTCGATAACCAAATTGCACCAAAATTTAGAAAATATCTGGAATCGTTGAAACTTTCGTCAAAACTACAAACTTTGCGACATGAGATTAGGGACACATTTTCGAAATATACCGCCCCCACTAGCGACAACCAGCTTGGACCTGCCAATTTATTCTGGGTATGTTTTATTCTTTGATTGGTGCGCCACAGTTGGAATGATCTACAGCGTTTACTGATGCTTTCCATCTATGTTTGTTACTTTTGATTAGAGCACATGATTTGGCACCAAGCACATATTTAGAATATACAGTTGGCGATATTCACTTGTTGGTTGTTGGCAACTTGTCGCCGCTCCAGTTCTGGGGCACAAGTGCTTGTTCCCCTTTGCTCTCCCCTAACCTCCCTGTGAGTCGCTAGAAGTCATCATTCGAAATTTTGCAGCTGACCTACAAAACACTCTTTACTCACAGAAACAGCTAAACGTATTTTGCAAACAACAGTAAACATGTACGCGCACTGCAAGAAAAATCACCGTTTTAAATTCATAGAATAGATCGGATTGCTGAAAAAATGAGACACCTTCTTTGTTTACATGTTGGGTGACCGTTCAAGGACGTCAGTTGGCGAACAGTTGATTAATACGTTGCTTTTAACCTTAAGCGTAGGAGCAAGCAAATTTTTGGGGGTTCGAAGGATTTTTGACCGAATTTCCTCAGACTTGCCCGAAACGTTGTTGTGCGACTTTTCTTTTTCTCTAAACGTTGGGGGGCATTTTTTGAAGTCAAACACATGTTGGGCGCCAGTTTTGTCCAGATTTTGTTGTAGTTTGCCTAGATATTTATGGATTTGGCCCGGATTTTTGACAAATCAAAAGTTTTTTGGGTGCGCTTGCAACCCGCCTTCTACACCACTGCTTTTAACGATGATTGCCAGGTCTGTTTGTAATACATGAAAGCTGCCTTCTCCCGTTATTTCACCACATTGCACAATTGTCCTTGTGCGTGTTTTGTAAGTGCTCAGCTAAAATTTCTTCACTCCGGTTTATAACAATGTCACATGTTACTCTTCTGTTTTTGAAAAATTGCAATGTAAACTTGGAAAAACTTAAACCTAAGTTGTGTCAATGTGTAACAAGAAAGTTTGCGGTAGTTTTGATAATTTTAATAGAAAATGTTCCCCATTTTCTTCAGTACCATTCAATGATGCTGCATACAAAGGAAAGCAAATGCTGCCTGGAGGAAGCAAGACAAGATCAGCATTACAGGTGTGTATTGTCGCGTGTTGTAGAAATCTACATATGCAATGGGTCAGCTGCAGTGTTCCCTCTAAGAAAATTTTGCATTGAGCAAATGTTTGTTTTAGTGCGCATGCAATGCGCAACAATGTTGACACGCAAGCAGTAAAGCGTTTCAAGCGTTACAACGGCTATGCGGTACATATACGATATCAAATTTGTAATGTTGCAAGTGTGCGAGAATGTGATTTCACTGTGCAAATTGTCTGACGCGCAGTTGCGCACCAGGGAACGCTAGAGGGAACACTGGTCAGCTGAGATATCGTGTTGTCTGTGAGGTAGGAAATGATGTAGAGACATAACTGCAAGAAAGTACGTTGCTCTGTAAACTAACATCGGGTGATATATGACAACTTGTTTTAGTTTGTGCTGCTTTTGTTCACAATTCATCACACACTTTCAAAGCCTTGGATCGTCTCGGGCCGTTTAGACGTGCGTTTGTGTCACGCGAAAGGTTTAAAACCAGGACGGACATTGTTTTATGCTTATGTGTTTCACCATTGTAAACCGCTCTCAAGGGCGGTCGGGTTTCCAAATTCAGCGCCTATTGTGCTGCGTGAAACAAGAGACGTATCAGTGAATAAAGGCTGAAAGTTTATACATGGGTATGCTTTTGTGCTTGATTATGTGGTACTTGCAAACTATGACAAACAAAGCGTGTTTGCTGTGTTACCATAAACAGTGATTTTCAAACTTTGGATAGGACGAAACAATTCCAGCAATTTCTTCAAACATTATGTTCGCTCTAACTTTTAGTCTACCGATCACTTCTCTCTTAGACTAAATCACACTCACACTTTTTGCAACCACTTCCCTTGATTTAGATGCATTTGTGTAGTAAAATTTTGTTTCTAGTTGGTCTAATTTATATGCGTTCGAGAAAAATTTTAGGACCTAATTTTCACAACTGTAACCGTTGAACGGTTGCATAGCCGTATCAATACTGTACAACAAAGTGCATCAACGGTTTCGTAGCCCTTTGTCATCTGAAGGTCTTCGGACAACGCTTGACATGCCTCTTTCCTTTGTCGTCACAGATCGAAAATGCTCTTGCAGAATCCTTCACAGTCGTTCTGTGAAACGTTTCGTTGGATTGGAAAATTTGACACGTTCCTGAAAATACCAGTTTTGCAAATGCACGTGTATTTAGATGTTGCGTTTTTTTACTTGTCCCTTATGCGAAATGCTGGTACTGTTGCATGTAGCAACTGTACTTATTACTGTTCACTTTGAAGACGATCTGTAGATGCTACGTAAAGAACGTCCTGACTGGTTTTTGCTCTCTTTAAGTTTGGATTATATTGGTGATTCATGAGTGACCAATGTCATTGATATTTGGTTAGAGCTGACATCCGAATGTTGTTGTTAGAAAAGTGGGGATAGAGAATTTTTGTTATGCCTCTCATCCTGAGAAGTATTAGACAATATTTGCTTTGAGTCTCACCTTTAGAAATGTTGAATATTTTTTGTTTTGCTATTTTAAAAGATGTAACAATACGGTTATTTGGTGTAGTTGGTTGACAATATGATTTATTGGGTTGTACTGTTGCCAAAAGATGCTTGCACTTTTACTGCTCAGTTTCTCAAATACAGGTAAGCCTTTACGTCGATGCACTATTGGTTGCTAACCACTACTTTAATCTGTATTTTTGTTTTGACAAAGGCCGGATACTTTGACAGTCAGTTCAAGAGAATATTGGAAAAAGAAGCGTATTCCGACCCTGTCAAACTGAGAAGACAGGAACGGTTAAATCAAAGCAAAAGAAACCTTGGAAAAGCTTTTTTACCAAATAATGGCGGAAAATTACCGTGAGTTGTTAGTTTTGCTTTGGCATAAGACAGGCCTGTACAACATACGGCCCACAAGAGCTCCGCATGCTGCCCGTAAGAGCTTCCGCAATTGAAGAAAATGTTGTAACAGTCCGACCTCGGACATAGAATTAATTGTCGTTCCAGAATTTCTTTCAAACTACAACAAAATGAAATAGATTTTGCGGCCCGCGGAAAATTTGTTGGTCAATATGGCCCTTCGAGCCTTCTGAGTTGTGCAGGCCTGGCATGAGATCATTGCTTTTGTTGTTACATAGTACGGCGCCACGCTACTTTTGACAAATGTATAATTTGGTTCTTATGGAAAACGGTCTTGTGGGCAAGTGATTAAACCTTTAGGTGACGGTATAGTTTATAATTTATCAGCGTGCTTTGTTTACGACTGTAGATTTTCTTTTTGATAAGATCTCGTTTGACAGATGATCTTTGTAGCATAAAACTCGTACCTGGTTATAGCTTTTGGAAATCTGCAACTATAAATCTTATTGCCCATATCTGTAAATTTTGTTTCAAGTGCCGCTAATATTGGTATGTGGACAATTAGCCATGTTGCGGAATTTATTTGGTTTGTAATGAAAAAGCGAAGCGATAACTCGCCATATCTTGTCACCAGGAGTGGCCTTGGAAATCATTACGGAACGTTTTCTGGCCCGATCAACGCTTTTAGTCCTGTAGCAAGACAACGAAAACCGTACACCGCTCCTGGAAGAAACGTCACCACCAATCCAGGGAAAAAAGGAACAGGATACGGGTGTGCAGTAAAATTTACTCCTCATAGATGTTATTTTTCGATTGCGAGTTACTTTTTACTCAAAATTTGCTGTGGCCATTGCATGAAATAAAGGGTGCTTCCAATTCTCTACCAATAGGTACATCAACGTTACTCTGGGCAAATATCAAGATCACGCCGTAGAAGCTTATGACAAAGCCAAGGATATAAGGCGGGTAGGTTGCAAGCTGGTAAAAAGTCTTGCTGTTTATCGAGTTTCTGTCCAAGACTTTTGTTGCCATTTGGTTGTTCCCAACACATGGTTGTCTGTTGAGACAAGCGCGTAAACATTTTTCTAATTTCCAGAAAGAGCAAAGTATTCATAAAAACACAATGAAAGGCGGACCTTTCAGGCTGAACCTTTGCCCTGCGAGTTACTTCGACGGCAACCCTTACCGGTCAGATCGACCTCTGCGTCCGGCCAGAAGTGCGTCGAGAAAACTACC
>JGI24022J15233_10002463_pt1 | contig 17398 bp, 8 predicted proteins | sample Ectturendosymbi2_FD_15233 | JGI IMG/M metagenome (IMG submission 15233)
TGACTGTTCAAGCAATTCTGTAACTCTGATGACATGATGAGGATGCACAACAGAGCTGACTTTTTTGCTGGTCATTGTCAGGGCTCAACATTCAAAACACACAATAAACAATTGCAACGAATTTGAGAAATTCTTATCAATGCAGTAGCTTGGCGTACACTCCCCAATATGAATCAAAAATTGCGAAGAAGTTCAAAAGAATATCATAAATATCAACCCAAATCTGGTTAAGCAAAAATGATAACATTCAAGTCTATAAAAATGCTAGAATGCTGCAAGATTTAAATCCAAATGTATGTGCAAGTACATGTTGCATGTTCGTCTCTGGTTATTTTCATTTATTGGGCATGCGAAAGACAAAGAAGTATATACCATGCAGTGAGGTTGGGCTAGACTTGTGGAAATGAATGAGACCGAGAGAGACAAGTAAATTGCAAACGGCTTTCACAAAAAATCATTCTGAAACAACACTGAGCACCATATTGTCACTTATTGGGCAACATATCAGCATGTTGGTCGCCAATTTATAGCAAAAAAGGAAGCTGCAATAGGTCCGCAGGTGGTTACAGGGTTCGAATAAAATGCTGAGTTTGTCTTGCCACTTTAATGGCACCATCATGGTAGTTCTACATGTAGGTTTACGTCCACTGTGCAAATGGTTTTGAGTTCAACTCACACCGTGATCAGGTGCATTTCATTTTGGTGTAAGCCTATTGGTTGCACACTTCATGCAACCTGCTTTTTTATTTTCTTTGAAATTTGCACAGTTTTGTGTTTAGATTTACAGCTTGGGTTTTAGGTTTACAGTTTAGGTTTAGGGTTAGGCTTATGTTGAGGGTTAAGTTTAAGGGTTATGTTTAGGTTTAGGGGTTAGGTTTAAGGTTTAACTTAGGGGCAAACTTTAAGATAGGGGTTAGGTTCAGGGTTTGAGGTTTGGGGGCTAACATCACATTATGGACAAATGTGTTTATTAAATTGAAAGTCTACAGGCGGACCTATAGCCACTGAAGATCCACTGGCGGACCTATAGCCACTGAAGATCCACTGGCGGACCTATAGCCACTGAAGGTCCACTGGTGGACCTATAGCCAAAAGTATATATGGAAAAGTTTGAAATTTGTATGACTCGACCTTGAATCGAGCTTGTAAGCCAATGAGTCGAAGTCACTCGATAATTCTTGTGACTCGACTCTGACTTGACTCGACCAATTCATGACTCGACTCGACAAAATTTCAGATGAATCTGACTCGACTCTGACTCGAAGGGCTCGTGACTCTGACTCGACAAAAATGACTTGGGCACGTCACTGGAATTTCGCGCTTCAGTGTACCACGAATGCAAAGAAGAGTTGGATTTGTTGTGAAGCTATGCCTTGTAGGACATTTTCTTTGCTCGAAAAGCATTTTGCACCTGTTGAATGTAACAGTGTGTGGCGGCCTAGAGATGGCACCACATGCAAATAAATTGTTACCGATACATGGCATCCATAAGTAACAAGTCACTGTGGTAGTCACCACAAGCGAATTATCATAATTCACTTATCCCTAAATAATGATAGTGCAACCTAGCATCAATAGTGTGATCTCGTCGGGTGATCACTATTGCTGCTGGTTGCTTTCCTGTTAGTTTAATGCCGCGAATTACCATCTTTCTCTTGTCTAACTAGTTCAAGGTGATGCAGATACTTGCAAGAAGGGGAAGGATGGGGCCTCAAAAGTTGATTAGCCTAGGCTCTAGGGCCTTGCGTCAGTTAAACCCACAGGGCCTCTCGTCAGTTAAACCATGTCTGGTGTCTTTGCAGTTTGCACAAATTTGTTGCTTCTTGTTGCAATGCCAGTTACTACCAAATAAGATCAATATATCTCATACGAAAAATTTTATCCTTAGTTTTTGTTACTGTTGTTGAGCTCGGAGGCACTCACAACAGATGCACTTGTGGTGCAGACAGCTCCCAGATACTGCTGTAGTGGCACAGAACGCACGGATACTGTTGTGGTGGTGCGGGCAGTGAACAAAAATTATATGTCCACTACATCTTTAGTCACGAGTTTATCTTGCAAACGGCCTATTCGCAAAATAAGTTTTTTCAGAAAAAGTTGCTTTTCAGGTTTATAGAATATGTGAAGTGTGGCGGCCAGAAGATGACGCCACATGTAAATAAATGGTCACCGCTAGATGGTGCCCATGAGTAACAAGTCACTGTGATAGTCACCACAAGCGAATTATCGCAATTCTCTTATCCCCATATAATGATAGTGCAACCTAGTAGTAGTAGAGTGAACTCGATGGGTGATCTCCTGTTACTGTGGTTGCGATCCCGATTGATAGTTGAAAGTGGGGACTAGTGGAAGCAAACAGTGAACTCAGTGAGGGAGCTCTATTGCTGCTGGTTGCATTCCTGTTAGTTACTGCCCCAAATTGCCATCTTTCTCTTGTGCTTGCCTCAGTAGTTCAAGGCGATGCAGTCAACTGCAACAGAAGGAAGAAATGTGAACTAAGAATTACTTTTAAGTTTCATAGAAAAAAATGATTCTATGAGAAGTGAAATAACTTTTGAAAACTGAATTTTTATTGTGAAAAAAAATGCATCACTGTGTGCGGCTAACATACACAATAGAGATCATCTTGCCAATGACAAAATATTCCACTCCACTCCAGTAAAAAAGAGAATAAACTTCAAATAAATGTTTTCCACTTGATGCATAGCCTACTAAACGACTTTACGTTCGAATCTGTTTTGAATCGTCTGGCGATAATTTGAAGCAGATCTGCATGCGTATCTTAAAGATAAACGAAGCAGTGATCCGGAACCTGCAGTCAAACGAAAACATGATTCAGGCCTTTTTCCGTCCGGTTTAAGCTGTTGTAGTCAAATATTACATGATAAATGGTGTCATACATGCTTGGGTGACTATTCCTTGAAGCAAGTTATGTTTATTTGTTGGCATTTTGTGGACATGACGTACTATTCATCGTCCTGAATGAGTCATAAGGTGGTGATTTGTTAGTGATGCACTGATCTGGCTGTTTACGTCACATAGGAGAAAATGTCAACACGAAACTGATGTACGTGACGTAGCTCATTTTCCTTCTTTTACATCGATTTTTGCAGCGGAATTTTCCTAATTATACGTCAGCAGAATAAGTTTTATTCATTCAAATTTTAATTCATAGGTTTTTATTATAATATAGAATTGCTTGTATGGTCCAAGCTTAAAGTTTGCTTAGAGGTGCGCTTGTAATTTTGATCATTTAGTTGCGGCAGATGATGCTGAAAATTGATGCTTGTAACGCTCGGGGTTCATTGTGACGTCATGTAATGTGCAGGGAGTTGGCTTGAAGGTCCAACAAAGAAATGAATTCCTCAGGAAAAAGAGCAGTTTTCAGTGCTGCATGCGTTGCATGGGAGTGCCCTAATTGAATTTTTTCAAAGTCTGTTCAAGATGTAACAAAATTTACTCGTTTCAAGCAAAATTTTATGGAAAGAAGAAGCTTAATCACTCGGCTCTTTCAGAAGAGGTCATTTGCTGACACCTGCACTGCAGTCTTGAAGCTTAGCACTTTTACTTTTAGTTCGGCAGTGTAGTATGCTGTGTTAGTGATAGTAAATAGTAATACTTATTATTTAGAGTTAATTGATGTGTAAGCGAAGTATTTATCTGTTTTCCGTCAACTTTAGTTCACATGCTACGTAACCGCAAGCTGCACTGGTTAATTTTACTCAATGCAAAAATGATATTCTTCTTGCAAATTTTTCGTTGCCCTTAAGTTTTGTGAACTTTTGCCGTGAGCTGACGTGTCAGTCATGTACTGTGCTGTAAGTCTACCTACTTAAACTGCAAGTCTGCTTTCTTGGTACTGTACTACATAACATATAATATATTATTCTTAAAATTGTAAACTTAGCTGATGTGTTTTGGTCTGAGGTACATACGGCCCTTGCCTAGTCTATTATCTATAGAGTAGGCATACTGTACAGGAGTCACCAACCTTTTTTAAACTGCAAGCCACTTGCTTGCGTACTGATTAATGTGAAGGGCTACTAGTTTGATACACACTTCTGAAATAAAAATTTTGCTTAATTTACTTAGAATTATTTTTGTACTGATATTCGTTAATGTCAAGACATTGATTATGCTAATGTTATTATTAGAACAGGCCCGTGGGCACCATGTTGGTGACCCCTGCTGTTGCCTTCTAAATACAGTAGGATTGCTTTATATAACAAAGGAGAGGAAACTGGCTCACCGACATGTTTTGTGTGGCTCTTTTAACTGAATAGCAATATCTCAAATAATAGCAAGTTGTTGCCTCATATTTAATATTTCATTTATCAGTGTGTTTACACGAATTCATATGGTTTGTACTTTGTTGCTAAGGGGTCACGGTTTAATGTAGGTCTTTCTATGTAAAAATTGCTTTCTTTGATGAACGGTATTTGACACTACAAACTGATTTTGCAGCTTGCTGTATTTGGTTTTCTGCCAATGAATCCTCTGCTGAAGAAGTTTGCCCACCACTGTTCTATAATGTCACTTCTTTGTTCATGAGACTGGAAAAAAAGTGTAATTACAGGCAAACTGTTGTTTAGCCAAACTACAATAAATCGTTCCTAAACTACTGGCGTTTCAGTGTGATGCCGAGCTTGACAAAGGTTAAAAGTGTTCTTTGATTAACATTACCACTTGCAGTATCATGTTTTGGCGTATACTCTCATAAGAAAAAGTGAGAAGTTATGTCCTTATCTATTGAAGTTGTACTTTACGTTGTTTTTGGGTCTTTTCATGTCAACTGATCCAAAAAGATAGCAAAATTTAACCTACCCTCTTGGACTTCCATGAAGTTTCACTGATTGAAAAGCTTTGACATCCTTTAAAAAATATAAATATTATTTAAATTGACCAATCATAGCTAAGTTTACGGCCATACACATTATGCAAGAAAAAAGCAATTTTTGCTTTTATTTCTATAAACATGAGTCCAGCATTTGCATTCCTTAGTCACACCTCACAGTCTCGCATAGTAAACTTGATTTATGTAGCTCATTTTAGATTTTAGTATTTAATATTCATCAGATTGCCCGACTAGACTGGCCCAGTATTAATTGCTTTATCTTAATCATGAAATAGAGCCACATCACAAATGAAGAAATGAACACTCAATTAGAAAGCAATTTTTAGCTTGTCACGTAAAAGTATGTATGCCACTGCTTAGTATTGTCCACGAATATTTACAAGAGCAGGATCATCAATTGTACACTAAACATGTTGTTTAGGAACCCAACAGATGTTTGGCCTGTCTGGCCAAAAATACAAGTGAGATGGACCAATAGGATGCATAAATTTTACCAGTAGCAGTACATGACCCTGTAACTGGCGCTGTTGAAGATCTTGAGTTAAAAAAGTATCATTTTTAGATATAATGTTTAGAATTATTATCAATGCAAATTCAGTATATATATTCACTGATGCGTTTCACACTGAAAGTTGTGGCATCAAGAGGTGCAAAATAATGGAAACCCCTGGTTCCTTTTATTGTTGCTGCATTTTAAAATCAACTAGCTAATTTGTTCTTGTGTCTACTTAACTCTTTTGACAAATGAAAGAACTGGATGTTGATAGCTTTTCTTTACAGTATGCTATCATTGCATTCACATCCAACATTTGCTTGCCCAAAGGTTGTCTCAGGCTTTCCAATGCAGTTGATCTTTTTACTGAACTGCCAAAACCATCACATGGTGATTTGCCATAACAAGTGGAAAGACTAAGTTGCTTTCACACTGAAAGCAGTTTCATATTGACAAAGGTTGTAGAAGGATTTTTTGTTCTTGTATTGTGCTGCATAGCCATCACTAAAACATTCTATGCAATTCAACTGTGGAATTAATTTTTGTAAATATTGAACAAATAAGCCATTATAGCATCATTTTTTAATTCTTCAGAAAGCAAAGGCTTGCTACCATTAATTGATTCCTGCTGTTCTTGTAGTAACATACTACAGGGTCACCTGTGCAGCTTTGATGTGATAGTGGTATCCCTGAACTACATCCTAAATATGAAATGAACATCACATGCAAATATCAAGTTTATATTATATTTATATTAACTGTCGGCACAAATTGATATGTTAATAGCATGTAGTCATACTTTTCTCCATTTTTACTGCATGAAATAGCGTTTAACTTTGTTAAGTCAATTTTTTATAACAGTTGTCAATATGCCGTTAATTTTGTTGTGATTTGAAATCTCATCAACAGCTTGCAGATGATGTATCACTTGTGATGATAGGCGTTGTCAAGAAGAAGTTATTTACAATCAAAAATGACATTTTGTATGAGTGAACACACAGGGTATTGATATTCAACCTAGAGTTAAAGGTCAAAATGGAGGTCCATTGAGGTTGGTGTTTTCAGGTGTAGCTGAGCATGTCATAAACTGCACAGGACTTCAAAATGTGGTAGCATAAAAGTGCATAAAAGCAACAAATTCAAAAATTTTCCACTTGAGCAATCATAAAAAATGAGCAATTTTGAACAACCATAACTTCGGCTATGGTTAGTTAATTCAAATATATAATATTTAGTTTTTTGCGATCAGGATGAAAAGCTCTTTAATCTTGACAAGTTTCGTCAAAATCCAAGAGGATGGTTAAATGGCCTGGATCAGTCAACATGGAATGACCCTTTCGGATGTTGAAATCTTGTGCAGGTTTTATCACTTTCGTACCATTTTCCCCACTAAACAACACAACAATGTCATACTGTTTCCATAATGGGGTATTGGTTCTTTTGTTTGACAATTTATGCACTGCTCCACCAAAACTTATGATCAAACTGACTATTGTTGCAGCAATCCCCAATACTGTACAATGAAACTCATGTAACGATGCGCCTCTATTGCTGCTGATGGCTCAATCCTTGATGCTATTCTCACATCAAACCTGTCACAGCTCAACTTAAATGCATTCTTATTCGATCATAAAAAAATTCTGTGGAAGCTGCAAATAACCAAGCTTACACTTCAAACTCTAAAGAAAACTTGCAACTGTCATTATAAATGACCAAAATATTCTGCAGGGACCCACAAAAAGTGTTGCTATACTTGAAATGACAATAGAGTTAAAATCCTTGTAGCCAAACTCGAAGGCCCGCAAAGGATAGGAATTTTGCAGGACCGATGAAAAAACATCGTTGTAGGTGAATTATTGTTAAGCCAAAGTCGTTGTAGGTGAATTGTACTGTATAAGCAACCACAGTTTTAGTGTAGTTGACTAGTGGTTCTTGGCTCATTTTGCTAATGAACTTGAACAAAAAGTTCAGTACTGCAAACACCTTCATGTGAATATCACACAAATTTATTGCTGAAGGGCAGTAATACTGGTTGATACACTGGGAACAGCTGAAATCACACTTGCTGATGCGTTGGCAGTGTTCTTTTTGACTGCAGTCATGGACAGGTGCTGGTGAACTGTTGCTCCCTGGGGTCATCAGGTAAACAAGTTTCTTTGCAAGGCAGATCGCAAAAGAGGCAGTGCACTTGCCACAAACACCAGTCGGTCCAATTGTGACTGCTTGAAAGCAGTAATTGTTAATGAGATCATTGTGTTTTGGGCAATTTTTTGCAGCCTCTGTCTATTGCTTCCTGAATGGTGCTGTCCATGTACTGGCACTGAGCAAAGGTGTTCACAACTGTTGTGTCCCATACTAGGTTTAAATGTTTGTACCAGGTGCGCACAGTCAATCCATCTAGCTTCCTTCATTACTTGTGTTATATTTTTGTGATTTTTCTGCACATGGTGATCTAAGCATACTGTTAGTTCTGAGATGTTTTTGTTTTTTTAAACGATATTTGTGACTGCTTAGGATTGTTGGCTTTGTATTTGGTTTTGATATAACATGGTTAACATTTACTTTATACTTTTGTTTACCGTTGTTGCAATCGGAAATCCCAAGCGGCATGTGCGCAAAGCTTCGCACCGCGGCAGCAAGAAACAATAGAGATCATGCATCGCAATCTCTCTTATTATTGCTTGCTCGCGCCACGCATATATATATTTTTGTTCTTCACGCACATCCAGTTCGTGGTGAATCACACAATCAACGCAACACCACCAGAGAGGTTGTAACAACATCCCCTCCTTTTTACAACGAACCACACCGATCACACGTTCTTTGTGTGAAGGCTGAACTCAGCACGACCTCCACATCCTGGTCACAGCACCATTTTGTTGCAATCGGAAGTCCCAAGCAGCATGTGCGCAAAGCTTCACACCGCGGCAGCAAGCAACAATAGAGATCATGCGTCGCAATCTCTCTTATTATTGCTTGCTTGCGCCATGCATATATTTTTGTTCTTCGCGCACATCCCATTCGTGGTGAATCACACAATCAATGCAACACCACCGGAGAGGTTGCAACACTGTGACATGGCAAGTTTTCCAAAGCATGTTTCTCCATTTTCCTCTATTTTGTGTTCTTTGCTCTTGTCTTCCTTTTATTCTTGCTAGTTTGTCATTATTGTGTAACTTCTATGAATCACTTGGTCACATTCCATTTAACTTTTTGTGCTTTTTCGATACTGTAAGTCAGTTATTAATGATTGCAGTTGTTAACAGATGTATTCAAGTTTATAATATATTGTGTCCATACTAACCTCAGCTGTTTCTAGTATATTCAAAACCGGGTTATACTGCAAACCTGTTATTTTTCGGTCATAGACCAAAATGTTTTTGAAGTGACTGAAAACAATTAAATCATTTCAGTCAGAATGTTTAAAAATATAGGTGCTGTTATGCCGAGTTTTAATACAACTGTGAGACAAATGATTAAAATGTCTCAGCGAAAAAATGACCGAAATGTTTCAACTAAAAAAAAACAGCTGCAAACAAAACCAGAAGTGTTTTGTGTGGTGGTTATGGTGAGCAAGTGAAAAATTTAAAGATAAGAGACTAATTTTTTTTTAAGACAAGACATCTTGAAAATGTTTAGTAAAAATGCTAACCTTTTGATAGTGAAATGATTCTTCGATTATGACTGCAATGTGCAAATCATATCCAAAATTCTGTTAAGTTCAGTTAAATGTTCTTTGATTGGCTCAAATTGTTAATATGAAAAATAAACGTGAGATAAAAGTAACAAAATATAGTTGTAGTTAGCTCAGAATTATAAGCTGAGGGTTTAATTTAAAAACTTCATAATAGTCCAATGTATAAAGGCAATAATATTAAAATACATCTATTAAATAGATCTTTTGCAGTAGGTAAATTATTCACAGAATCTTGTGGTTAACACCTTCAGTGCGGTGTGAATTCTGCTCAATTATTCAATGGATGTGAAATGGTTTTTGGGTTGTTTTTACCCAACAGCTAGACTCTACATTGAATAACACAAGGTGCTTGTCTGATGAATCTCAAATTTTCAAGTAAGATTGATTGTGACAAGAACATTCGTGTAAAATTTGGTTGCAAAAGACCAAGCATGAAAAAAGTTATTCGATCCTAGTTAACAACTTACTGATCAATGTAAAATTCTTAGGTAAGCTAAGCGCATTGCTAGTGACGTGGGGTAGCAGCAGTCTGATGCGCTGGGAACAGAGTCTGGTTGCTCCATTCAAAAATTAATAACTTGCAAAGTTCGTCATAGATTACACTCAAATTTTCACAAAAAATGTATAACGAGTAGAAGAACATTTTTGTAAATTTTGGTTACAAACAATTTAGTTTTGAAAAAGTTATGGTGGTTTGTACAGAACAGTTGCCCAACCTTGCTGAATGGATAAAGTTTAATAGCCCACACATGTCTGTAGTTATGACTGAAAGTACCTAACACCGAAGTTTTTCGTTGTATTAGGTATGAAGATCATATGTGGAAATTTTCTTTGCACAAACACAAAAAAGTTATCCTCATACATGCAACAACTGTCAGGATCTAAGTCAGGCGTGTACAACCTTTTGCTATTGCCGGCCGCATCACTTTTATTTATATGAAGTACGGCCGCCAATGAGTTTGAGTTATATTTATGAGCTACGTTCAATTAAAGAATAGGTTACTGCCAAGTGCCAACCAACACAGAACACATTCAAACATAAATTGCGCATTCATTCTATAACTCTTTGTGACATCACCATTAAGATTTTTACGCATCATGTCGACTGATTTTCTTCCCTGTGTTTGTTTTGCTTCAACATACGCCAACACTGCTGCTAAATCTTATATTTAAAATTACATGTGGACGTCCGCAAAGTTCATTATCAAAGGCCGCATGCGGCTGTACAGCCGCAGGTTGTGCACCGTTGATCTAAGTGTTTTACAAAAAGTGTTGTAACTTAAGCCTAGCAAAATATATCTGAATAGCAAATTGCATAACTAAAAAAGTTATTGCTCATCTTACCTGAAATTTTAAAAGGTAATGTAGGTAGATATGGAGAACATTATTGTAAATTTTCATTGCCAACAAGTGAGTAAAAAAACGTTGTTGTGTTTTATGAAACAAATGTTCAGACACTATGATCTTATCAAAATATACATTTTGTTTACTAAGTAGGTACCATTAGCTCTGATTCAAATTAAGGCTACGTTGTCTCTGTCATTTATTTGCAGATTTGTTCATTTCAGATAGCAAATTACAAAAGCAAGAATTTTATGTTTTTAGCAGTCTTGCTACAAATTCTTTCCTACATGTTCTTATAGCTCACACAGGATTTCTTTTCTGTCGGATTTTTCTTTTCCTCTTCGTCTAAAACCTTGCGGTCCATGACAGTTAAACGTCATAGCCATTTGTGCCTGACAAGAGTAATCTCTTCACAATTTTGCCATTAATTCCGCAACTCATACATTGGACCGCGACAGCACGTCTTGCGATCGGCACAACCTTCACCATGGAAACCTTTATCAATCTCACCTAATTTATGGGGCACCTGACTAGATACCTCTGTTTTTTCAGTGCCCTGGCATTTTTGCTGTTTTACAGAACACATCTAGCACAATTAATTCAGTACCGCCAAATCTATCTATCTATCTATCACACCTTCTGTGGCAGTTATTAGAATATTGTGCAACTTTTGTGATTTAATGTTTTGTATGTTCAGGTTCATTTCTTACAACAACCAGTATTGTTAACATTTGCTTTGTCTGATAGAGTGAATTTCTGCCTTCAAATAAAAGTGTTTTTTTTACTTGAATTAAGGTAAGCTTTCTGTTCAACTACTTGAATTTACTGTATGTTTTTGGGTTGATAGGTTTGTTGCTTATGAGTTTAATGCAACTCAGATACAGTGCTTCGCAGACCTGCTCATGTTGTTCAGTTTTATATGCACCTTTTCATGGAAAAAGAAAACATGTAAACAGAAGAGACAACAATTATCTAAGCAAGCAAAGTGTAACAATTTTCAAAGATGTCTATGTAACGTCCACAACTCCGTCTCAAAACGAAAAAGCGAATGTTTTGATGATTTTTAAAACCAAAAAGATAAATTTTTGGTGATTTTTTGACATCTCTGTCTAGTTCTGAGGCAGAAATTAGGCTGAAAGAGCAATAATTAGCTTTAAATATTTTATGGCTAGAACTGTTGTTATACACTGCAATACTGATTTGTTCAGTTCCAACATGCTGCCAGTTAAGGCAAAACAAATGTANTTTTATGGTAACGATGTTGGCTAGATTTTTGTNAATTATTTCCATGTCTCACCCCTTTGTCAAAATTCACTATGTATTGATGTAANGATGCTCATGTATTGTATTGGACAAATTCTGCCAATATGCATATACAGTATCAGCAATATTTGCTTGTGCAAGCCAATATGCTAGTATTTTGCACAGAATATTCTGAAGCTTAAGTTGTTACCCTATTGCTGATTTACTACTAAACTTAACTTAAAATTAGTACATTTGATCAGAAAATGTGTACTGTGGAATACTGCGAACATTTATATGTATTTCTTCAGTTAAGGGCTGTTCCCACTCTGCTGTTAGTTGGTTTAATGCAAAAATATTGATGTTGGCCCAAATAATCTTATTGGTTGAGCTCCACTTGCAAGAATATACACCAGACATACTGAGCCTGTACTGTCAGATCTCATAGTGCATTGTTCTTAGCTACTGTGCTATAAGTTGCTCCGTGTTAGCTAATTGCTTCAACACTACACTCAAACAAAAAAAGATTTACCTAGTTTAATTTGCAAGTTATGAAGTTTTTAGTGAATCAGTTGCATGAAGACATGATGCAACTCAACTCTTTTGTGCTCGCGTACATAAATCTTCTATTGACAAACCTGGGCTGGTTCTCGGTAGGCGTAAATACATTTTTACTGAAAATCATGTTTTGGCATTAATTGTAATGTTTTTCACCTGGACACAGTCTAAAATAATTGTCCTAGACCAATTTTTAAAATCAAAAGGTCTTGGAATGAGATTCCCAAAGTCTCTGTGATTCAAAGGCTGTTTGCAAGCATGTATTTTGAGTTGGTCCACTGAGGCGGGACCAGGATCCTGCAGCAGAGACTGTGATTTTGTGTGATGGAAGTGCTGTGATATGCTGCCAAATGCCAGAAAAGCATGAAAGATCATTTTGCAAATGTTTATGTAAGTAGATCTAGGCATGTTGGTAAAGTTTAATTCATAAATACCAGGGTTAGCTGCTTTTATAATATCAAAAATGTTTCCAATGAAGTGAAATTTTCTTTTTTACTTAAATCTCACATTGAGCTGGGGTCATTCAAACATGCTGTGTGACCTCATTGGTCAGTTTCCATTTAACACATGTGACATTACCTATCCATATGACCTACCCATATAAAAAGAAGTAAATAGAGCTCCTGAATCAAATTCCTCCTCAATGAGGAGATTTTTGCTGGAAGGTGATGAGAAAAAATTCCAATGATCTATTTGTGTTATTCTTAGATTTACGAAGTATGCATGAAATAAATGTTGGAAGTATATGATGACACGTTTATTTACCATTCTTCCTATAATGCAGCGGACCTCATGCTGTAGTACTAATGGGAGGTAGATCTCACGCTACAGTAGCACCCAATAACCTTATCATGTAAAGAAGGCAAATATATAGCAATGGTTACCACTTGGCCTGGTAAAAAAAAACGCCTGCTATGCATCTGTCAGCTGCAGTTGCCTCAAATGGTCACAAAATTCAACAACACTTTTGAGTCACTGCCATCGCAGTTGAAATGTTGATCCATGTAGCCTGGTATTTTTGTTGATTTTACCATATATACTTGTAGATGTGCATGGTGCTAGAGCAAAAATGTTAAGCTTTAAATCTAGTCCTACAACTGTTGCTGTTTTGACACCTTTCCTTAGATTCGTTTGAATATGCTTCCCCTTAAAGCAGGCCTGCACAAATAAGTAAACTCGAAGGGCCAAATTATCAACATAAATTCGCAGTGAACCACAGAAGTCTATTTCATTACGATGTAGAGATTCTGTTGTAGTACGGAAGAAATTATAGAACAACAATTACTTGAGGTCAAGCTTATGTAGGATTTTCTGCAATTGAGAAAGCTCTCACAGGCCACAAGAAAAATGTTTGTGGGCTCTATGTTGTGTAGGCCTGCTGCCTTAAAGTTCTAAGTACAAATTACTTCTCTTATCATTGTGCCCCAATTGGTTGAATGAAGTATGCAGTTCATTTAGCTTCAGAAATAATATGTGAAAAAGAATGGCATTGCTTAGCAAGTGTCTTGTGAGTTAAAAGTATTCGGAATTGTTCAGCCTTGCATAAAAATATGAAGTTGAAAATCTCAAAATGACCTCATGTTGGTTTCTGGTGCAACAAAATTAAGAAGTTGCTTGACTTCCTTACTCAGATTGCTTTTAACTTATTATCTGCAAGCCAGAAGCTGCATATCTGGATTGCTACCTAATACTGAAAACATATTGCAGTCTATTGCTTTGATGTTATAACTAAGTACTGTGTATTGGTGTGAAGCCCAATCAATTTTCCTGACAGTAGATGACAACAGGTTACAAAAATATCTGTAGTTTTTTAAACCAAACAAAGAAAACTTTTTTGACAATTCATTACATCTAAACACTACCAACTAAGAAAAATTTTGCACGTCAAGAGAGTACTTACAAACATGTATATGCATTTCAGTTCCCTTTGCCTGGGACTTAAAACAGCAGCCAGGATGTTATTACATATCACCTTGTTGGCTTCAAATTTCTCTGAAGTCCATGCATTTCTCAAATGTTTTGAAATTTGGTTTGTACCAAAAACATTGGAAGGGGTGTAGTCACTGTATGATCACTGGTGACTACACTAATGCCACCAACCTTTGATTGTTAGAACTTATCACTACCGTAAATCTATTTTGCAGAAAATCATTCAAAGTTTGTAACATTCATCACTATCAACAGTAGTGGTTGCATTCGCAAGCCGTGCTGTTCCAGAACCTCATGGGACAACCAGTGTTTTTGTTATTTGTAGATATGGAAGGTCAGAGCCAATCAACGCAGGCACAATTGTGTAGAAATGGTTGTGGTTTCTTCGGCAATCCAAAAACTGATGGAATGTGTTCAAAATGTTATAAAGACAGTGTTCAAAAGAAGAACAATTCTGGACGTAAATCGCCAGGTGACATATTTCTATGCAAACAAATGCTTTTGCTTTGATCCTCCGGTCACTGCTGGTGAACATACTTGTGTTGTCTCTGGCATACTTTGGTCAATTGTTCTGTTACTGACAGCCAAACCTTTATCACTAATGATGATACTTCCAAGAATTTTAAATTTTACAGTTTTGACACTCCAATAAGGTAGCAAACCTAACACAAATATGATTTCAGCATCAATGATTGTAGTGAATCCATTGCATGTAGTGAATGTAATGCAAGTAATGTTAGAGACTTTGGAAATAACTGTTATAATTCTGATAAATTTAAAGAAAACGCTAGTTTCAGGCAAGTTCTGTTATGTTTCATTTGACCTTGATCTTTGCTGGAAATATATTGTATGCAAAACACTTGAAATAGTTTCTCTCAAATCATTAATTTAACTTCACAAAACTTTCGAAGTTTTACAATGTAACTATCCAATCCACTAATTAAACCATGCGTAGAGACAACTTCATAGAAAGTAGTAAGTCAAATAATTATTCGATTCTGGATAAATGGAAATGTTTGTGTATGATCGGTAAGTTCATGCTTTAAACTGCACTGAGTTAGCTTTTGGGGAAAATGATTTTATTGACCAGCAGTTACTTGTCACAAAACAATGGTGTCATAATGTCACTGCATTGACAAGAGGTGGAATAACTTCCAAAACACCCTTATGCAAAACACCCAAAAACGTCATTATCACTTCTAAGTTGATTTTTTTCGAATTTCTAGCATTTTTCCGATCTGTTCTGGTTGTTTCTTATCTGCAAATACAACAAATGTAAACCTTGTCGGAAGATAGAAGTTTTACTAAGCCATTTGTTTGCGATATTCAAAGTCTCAAGACAATAGGCTGTGACTCAGGCTTGCANAAATGGGTCTCGAGACCAAGTCCCAAGACTCCCTCNTAGGTTTTACAGTTGTTATCCTGCATGACTAGGCTGCTATGTATGTAGAAGTTAGCATTAAGTTTAACATATTNTAGCCACAAATCTGTTTGTAATGGACGTTTTTCCACTATTTTTAGTAAAGCTGCTGGTGATCTGCTTCCATGTAATTGGAATGCTTCCTGCAGTCAGTCAGTGACTGTAAATTTCATGCGTTTCCTGGCATCAGAAACGTGAAAAANAATTTTTGACAAAAGCTCCTTTAACATGGGAAAATACCAGATTATTATTTTCTCTTTGGGTTGGTGCTTGTCAAACTGATCGAAATGCAAGATGTATGGAAGCACGCATTCTTATTTGTGACAACAGTAAAGTTCGTTGTAGTAGTCCAGATATGTGTGAATTATAGTCTAATTGTTGCATTTTTTCAGTTTCATATTTTGAATTAGTGGTACCTTGTTCTGTAATTTTTTTGCGCTTTTTAATAAGAATGGTGCAATTTGCTTTCAGAGACATGATCTTGTACATGCATAGTAGAATATTCCACTAAAGACAATACTAGTGATGATTGTTAGTTAATGTATAAGTTTTTGCAGGTCTAACTCATGTTGCAAGCAAGCCAAATGAGTCAGCAAGCAGGTACATAAGTTTTTATAATGCTGTGGCATATAAATATTTAAGATTTTCTAGTATTATATACACATGCAATTTTCTGGTCACGGACTTTGTGTTCAAAGATTTGCATCAGTGCTATGGCTTTTATCTTATGCTTCTCAAACAAATACTGCTGAGAGCACTTTGGCAATTGCAAAAACTAATGTGTAAGTGTAACCCTCCCCAATAAAGGTTTTGGCTTGGGAAATGAGAGCATATATCCTTGCTACCCCGTGTTCACCGAACACTTTGCCTTCAACATCAAACAGTTGCAATTTTGGGGTAGAATGAAAGTGGGGCATCCCAAGATTGTTGATGAACGCAGAAATTAGTTTAAATTGAATTCTAGTGGTGCCCATGTCATGACACGTGCAAGTTTTGGATGTCCAATTGCTTATGTGTCCTTCGACATTTGACAGGATTGATGTTGAACTTACAGATGTATGCAAAGAGGATAAGCTATAGTCACTTAACAAGAAAGGGATAAAATAATACTAGATTGTTGCTTCCCCTCTAATGTCTTTGTTGGTAACAAAGCTTTTCTATTGTTTGTATAAAATCGAGCCATTAGCCATGATACATTCCCAGATTTTATGATTTTTTCATAAAACTTCACTGTCACCAATTACTTAATGTGTAAAATACCTTAATTGTTAAAATGTTCAGATCCTTTTGACTACATTTTTAAAAAATATTGTTTCGGGTGATGGTGACTAACAGCTGATTTGCCTAAAATTGGTACCAATGACTACATTTGTACGTCACAATGCTTTGCCCTCTATGAAGTTTTGGGACAAGGTCTACAAACGAGTGTCTTGTGCCACCGACGTTCGACTAATCCCTTGTTGTGGAATGAAACGTTGTGTTGAGTAAACCTTGAGTGCGCATGCTGATAACAACTGTGTTGATCAAGCAACAAATCCTGTGATATCATAGTAACCCATTCAGTTCCTTATACAGTATTCGCTGCAGCTTGGATTCGCTTGTCATACTGCAGCTAAGTTTGAATTGGGTTCTTTCGAATTCAGTTATTTTATTGAAAATAGCAGTAGTTTTTAACATTCCAATCTCTACTTCTCACTGCGTACGAGCACAGGATCAGGTTGAAATTGAAATAACTTCAGCAGGTTTCCAGCTTACCTTCGGCTCATATCAGGTGTTATGATTGATAACATTACATTGCTTTTACCATCAGCCTCCTTCATTCATGCAGCTCATCCTCCCCAGTGGCACCAGCCATGACCC
>JGI24022J15233_10002471_pt1 | contig 17387 bp, 13 predicted proteins | sample Ectturendosymbi2_FD_15233 | JGI IMG/M metagenome (IMG submission 15233)
AAGCCAAAGAACACTTGCTGTTAAATGCATCACCCTCTGAGAACGTTGTCCAGGCCCCCACAGCGCGATTGTGATGCGAGTCAATGCTGGCTTCGATGCACGGTTCGTATGTGTTGCTGTTGCAAACCCACTGCTCAGTTGCTTTANGCGATCATCAAGTATTGCGGCATGCANCGCGCTAGCATTTGGGGACAACAGCATGCTTGCGCGACAAACTAATCATGCTATTGACTTCATAGGCGACAGCGTCGCATGACGCGTGAAACCCGTAATGGCATTTCGCATTTTTGTGCGATATGTGTTGAACGAACTCAAAATACTCACCGACCGTTGCGACTGTAAAGCGTAGTGCAGTGTTAATATCGTTTGTTTTTTTTTCGCGCAGGTACTGTTGCTAGGAGATCAGGAACGCATTTTGCGCATTTCGAACGTATGAGATTTTAAAGTAATTGTGTTACTTTCAAATTACCCGTCGCCGTGACCGGTGCAAAATGGGTTTGTTTTGTTTCACGCTGATGGCGACTTTGTGTGCAATGTTGTTGTGCATTATCGTGAGTACAGCTGGTGCAATCATAACTTTTCTTCTCACTGTCCGTTACATCTTGCACATATTATATTGCATGTGAACTTCTTTCCGAGTCAATCTCGTTCATCACGCTTGGTGCTTTCGTTAACCTTTATTCGTTACGGCGACAATACAACGACATGCACACAAAGCACAGTGATATTGCACTCCGGTCAGATACCATCCAGTCCGCGCGTGAGGAGAAATGATTGCTGCTTGCTGCTTCCTGCTTTTTTCGGGTAACATTTTGTTCGGTGATTTGAGAGAGAAGTCGAAAGTGTCAAAATATTCACGATGATTCATGCTGGAGACCCTGCTGTAGGTTGCCGTTTGGAGTGATGTCTATAATACTGCGCATTTGTTACAAAATTAATCTAGTGGTGTTAAAACCTAGTCGAAATATATACAGGAGAGTGTTAGTGATAAAAACTAAAAAAGCATACAACGAAGTGAAAGATTTCGTAATGTCTCGAAATAATAAATACTGTACGTACGTGCAGTGGACTCGGGCGGCTAATCATTTCACGGTTAGCGCGACGTCAACCAACCGCGCGCGAAACGAATGTTTTCAGCAAAAGAAATACAAAAAAGCACCACATGCTGTTGTACATCACTCTAATACAAATCAAACTGGCAGGCTTCAATATGGCTACGACGTTTTGCAAACGAACTCGTGCTGCGTTTACGATAAAACTAATCACGCCGCACACTGCTGAAGACAGCATGACACTAGGGCATGCAACACCTCGTTTTGACACGGCAAGTCTTGGCCCGCGTTCTTATCTATAGGATTTACGCTTCGCGTAACTTCTCTGTGAAGGATGAACAAGTGCCACTTATTCGTTTTCGGTTGTGTCCACAAGACAAACAGTGTCGTAGCCAGCCCAAAAATTTTGGGGGGGCAAAACATTTTGGGGGGTGGCAAAATGTTTGATTTTAGGCGAATAACACTATTTTGCTTAGAAAACGCTTCTCAAAGCACAAGATAACTATATTTTCTAAAAATTTAGGGGGGCATGGCCCCTTTGCCCCCCTGACTACGCCTATGAAGACAAACGCACGAATTTCAGAAGCTGAAGGTGGAGAGCGTAGTATAGGATTGGTCGGCGTTTTGGTAAATTGATTTCAGTACTCAATTATTGCGTTCGAACTTGATACGGGATAGTGATACCAATCTTAACGGCCGGCGCATTATAGCGAAGATGAATCCTTGCTTTCTAGGGTTATTAGTTTTGCGCTCTCTCACGCTTGACTTCTCTTAGAATGCTGTTTTCGCTTTCATTACTTTATTTGATCCATTATGGTTATGTGGCCCGAAAATGTCCCCATTTCTAAGTCATAATATTCGCACGGGCGTCGGTCGGAAGGATTTCCAGGGTGCAATAGTGTTTTTTTCCAGGTGGCCAAGGATGTTTCCGTGTGGAGGCCAATAGTGGTGAAATTTTATTTTACTAACTCTGAAACCAAGAGACAAACATCAAATTTAAATGTCCAGGGGGCTTCGTTTGCCCCCTCCCCCATTCCGACGCCCATGAACATTCGGTTGAATCTCATGCTATCCGGAGTAGTCCTTGGAATTAGTTATTTTTTCAGGTACAGAAGCGATGACCCTAGACACGAAACGGGCAAGCAAACAGTGAATTTGATCAACAGCAACAGGCGTGGCCGGAGGACAGGGCCATGGTTTCAAGGCAGTTGTGTCAAGTTTCATCTAACTTCCTGCAGCTGTCCAGATAGCCATTGAATACCATCATCCAGCCCTTCTCCTGTTGTGGCGTTGCTGGCGCTGAAAAATATCAACACGGCTATAAAATCACAAATACATACAACGTTACCACTGCAACACATCGTTGCAATTTTCTGAAACAATAGCAGCCATTTGACAAACTGATTGCACGCATTTGGTATAACTAGGGTTGCCACATGCGTTTTGTAAAAATACCGGCCATTTTGATTTGCCAGATGCGTTTTGTAAAAATACCGGCCATTTTGATTTGTCAGCAGTGCCAGATCTAAGCTTTGTCGTAATTCGTAAGCGGCACAGGGAAAACAGAGAGACAATCAGTACTGTTAAGCCACAATTAATAATTTGCCTGCATTTTGGCTGGCTCACCACATTTCGGTGTGTGTGACGTGAAAATCGCACCAGGGATTGCGTCAACAGCAGCAAATAAACTTCGCTGAAAGAACTGTCCTGACAAGATTCACTACTAGAGTTATAATTTGAGAAATTTGGCGTTAGATCTTTTTGAAGTTGCGGCAAATTATTTATTTTCAAAATACCGGCTTCAGGCACTGATTTTCAAAATAGCGGCCTCTGCCAAATCAGCAGTGAAATGCCGGCCAGGCCGGTGAAATACCGGCCATTTGGCAACCCTAGGTATAACATAGACCAGGCTGCTTTTATCTGGTGATTTTGCGTGAGAGGCGAGAAAATGATCAACATCTCGCGGCCATCCACACATCTCTCCCTTGGCAAAAACGCTTTTCACAGTGGCACGACGTTGATTACGATCCTGGTAGACTGCAGTTCCCGTCGGCCGTGAACTCCACTTTTCAGCAAGCTTTAATTCATTGTCACCAAAAGTTTGAATCAAACGTTCTTTTAACATTTACCTACGCGCAAACGTATTTTGGTGGTGACTTGTGTACAAGATTATGCAATTGGTATTTCAATGTTTTCTATACAACCAGAAAATGAAGCACAACTTATTCATTTGTCCGACGTATGTAGTATAACACAGCTGGAGCTGCAGAACCTAATTTTTTTATGAAGTTCAATTAAACGAAGACTTGATTATTATTGAAAACCAAGCCAAAGCGAATTTCACGAGTCGCAAAACCAAATTCAGCAAAAACTATCTTCCTGTTTGCCACATAAATTTCCTTGACCTTTTCAATAGGAAAATATTTTATTCTGGATGTGGTCGCTGCAGGAAACACTCCCAGTAATAGATTATATTGTAGAGATAATCCTGAGTGATGAAAGCAATGCTGAGCCGTACTAAACGAAACGCTGCATTTACAATTCTGTACTTTAAGTTGCGGGATACTTTCTCAAAATTAACTATGCGTGTCGGAAATTAACTTCCATCCCAGCCCGCATGTTTCTAAACAATTACCAAAAACAGCTAAACAACGACTGTTGACTTCGACACGCAGTTTTTCCAACATTTCATTGCAGCGGTTATGCAGTGTAGGACACCAGTGAAAAACATACGAGCGACAGAAAAGTAACAGCCGTGATCATAAGCAACAAAAAACACGTCTCCAGCACAGACAGAAATCCAAACCACCTCAATGGAACATTCGATACCAGGATGTTTGAAGGAACAAATTAGTGGCTAGTCTATTCCGTTAAAAAGCGTGTACCGACTAAGACAAGACCAACACGAAGCGTAAAACTGTGGGAACAGTGAATGAAGATTTTTGGGTGAGAAGTCGCAATCTTTTTCTTTCGTACACACCAAGGGTCTCAAACTCGCTGGTATACATAAGAGCTGACAGGTGGTGCGCGGTTAGGTCTAAAATGAAGAATTGCAAAGGTATTCAATCAGATCTTCATTGGTGGTGTTGGTCATGCTGCACGGTGGGGCCAGTACGGTGCAGTGATTGCGGATATGTAAATACAAATATCGGAAAGAAATCAATTCAGTATAGAGGAGTAGAAGCGTGGCAGTCTTAAATTGAATATCAAGCAACCAGGTTCCACTAGTTTGCGAACACAGGTCAAAAAATACCTTCTTGATATTTATTACCAAACTTAATCCTTATGGTCTTGATATACGCTACGTGCCTTGTACATGTTCTGTGTATTGGATGTTATGTATCTGTTTGGTCTTTGTTGTTGTTGCTTTTTTCTTGGGGCATCAGTTTACTATCAATGAATATTTTTCTCTTTTGCCATTGCTAACTGTCTAAGTTGCGTCTGTCCTTTGTGTATCGCTGTTGTTACAGCTGAGTAAGCATATAATGACTGACCCATGGTCGGCTGACTTTGATGGCCTCCGGGTCTTTTCGTTGGCCATGTAAAACAAACAAGCATTGATATGACTGGTGGATTGGATGTTTCTGCACACACAGCTAGTGTCATGGGCCAATTCCATTCTGCACAGGTTCGCCTTAAACCGGCCGCGTCTAGTGCGCAGTCGGTTAAGTTGGACCCATGCTTTGCGCCGCGCGTTGCATCGTGGTGGATAGTTTGTAAAACTAGAGATATATGGCTTCAAAGAGTCTGGAACTGGAGGGGAGAGTAGTCGTGGTTTGTGAGGTCACCATGAACGATCTTAAGGAGCGTCTCGAGCGGAGTCTGTCGGGACCGCGCCGTATGTGCAAGGCTTCATGTAGCAGATAGTTGGGACTTTGTGCTTTGAGATTTAACCGCAGACATGCCATATTTATCCGAGTAGTGGGGGCCAGGATACCAGAAAGAAATGAGGTCTGTGCTAGTAGATCTTATGCAACCTGAGATTGTGCGCCCCAGGGATGTGGAAGCGGCTATTCGTCAACCGCTTCCACACCTATCGCTTCCACTAACAAAAAACGTGAAAATGACCGTTGACCTTAGCAGTACGAAGTTTGTCGTTTGCTACAATCAAAAAGTGTAAACAAAGATACGAAAGTGGCAAAAAAGACAGAAAGTAGGAAAAACAAAAGCAAATAAACTAAAGACCGCGAAGATAAAATAATTTCTATTTTAAACAGCTTTATTTGTCCGCATAAACACAGTGGCATCAGTTAATTCAGTGGTTCCCAACCGAGGAGTAAATCGTCCCCAGGGAGGAATTTCATAAGCTTAGGGGAGGAATTTCAACTTTATAGTTAAGTTACGTATTCATTGTAAGTGTTGTACTTCTTTTTTAAGTTGACGTTGGCACTTTCAGTTGGTTATATCACTTCATATATGGTTATTTAGTGGACAGTCACACGTTTCTGTTGACAAACTTCATTGCCATTATTTGACAACAAATAGTTTTTGTCCCACTTTTATTCATCAAGTCAGTGTGTTCCAACTGCGGGCCGCATGTGGCCCACCACAGTGTTTTCAGTGACCCGCGGAAGCATTCAGGAAAAATCTTCAAATGTGAAATATGTAGACAAGCGTATGAGGTTACATTTGCCTCATTGAATTGCTTGCGCTGGATAAGGTGCATTTGCACAAAAAATGATTCATACCTTTTTTGTGTAAACTTCGTTTTATTTCTTTATTTTACGATCAAATTAGAAGATACGGTCCGCCGCCAACCCTCCGCTGGGGCAACTGCCTGGATAACCTCTGTGTTACTTCAGTACAACGGCGTTCGTTGTCTTGAAGGGTACATCTGGCACAATGAACTCAGTACCGCCAAATAAATCTATCTATCCGCAAAACGCGGCCTTCTCAGAGTGGCCCTCGAACCAAAGTAATGGCTCATCGCTGCAATAGGTAATTTTAATTAGAACAAGCATAACATCTTTTAATAAAAATGTACAATGCTAACGGTATTACAGACTGTAGAGAGCTCCCAGACACTAGTCAGCAAAGATAGATTTCTCAAACAGAAAGACTTTGCTCTAAAAATGCAGTCGATGTTTGGATCCACATACAGTAAACCTCGGTTAATCCAGATTCGATTTGACCGACGATTTTATCCGGTTTAGGCGAAGATCCGGATTAACCGAAGATAGTTGTTTCTAGCCTGATGTTATCTGGGTACTAAGATATCGGTGAAAATTACTTAAATTCAACATATTTACTATCCAACAGCAGACTTTCGCAGAAGTAAAATGAATTTAGTAATGTATTTACAATGGTACAACAGGCTAGTAACCGCCGTAACCACGCAGTTATTTAAGTTCATAATTTTAGAATACTTCGCTTCGAAGAGGTCTGGGATTTTGGACTGACGCAGAGATTTCTGCGACTGGTCCGTAAGCAGCGACTAAGACAGGTTTCCGAGTGCAATGGTGATAATACTCTTCTACATATGTACACTCAACATTGGTCCGTGGTGCGGCGGCGTGCCTTGAGCTTTGTTCAACGTGATATACTATGTGCGTGTGTGACGCAATAATCGTCTCTACGATTAGTCGAATGTTGCGGCCGATGTTATCATAATTCTAAACGTTCTTTGGTGGTCGTGAGCACGCAAGTGTTACGCCTGAAAGGTGCCGAATCTTTCCTAGAGACCAGTCAATGCGCTTTGAGAACACAACAGCGTGCAAGTGGAGAAAAATCCGAATTACGAGATGTGAAAATAGCTGATTTTATCCGGTATTGGCGAAGATCTGGATTAAAAAATCCGGATAAACTGAAAATTTTTATAAAGAAAAGCGTTGAAAATCATTCGTACCACCAATTTTATCCGGTTTTGGCGAAGATCCGGATTAACCGAGGTTTACTGTATGTGTGAGAATACATTTTCTACCATGAAGCAAGTCAAATCTAAAAACACAAATCGAATGGCAGACGAAACACTGGACGACAGTCTCAGACTTGTTACCACCATCACTCACTGGTATTGATAAAGGAGCGAGAGTGTCAGAGAAGCCTCAACCACAGGCATCCCACTGAGAAAAATTTGTAGTAAATTCCTACGTGCCATTGTGTAATAATTTCAATGACGCACTCATCTACCCTTTCAGTTTTAAATATTTTGAATCTGTTGTTTTATACATCGTTTTATTGGAAGTGGCCCGCGAGTTGTCACGTTTTTGTAAAATGGCCTGAAGGTCAAAAGTAGTTGGACCACGCTGAATCAAGTGATTGTCTTCAATAAAGACCATTATAGTTAATATTAGCTTGCGAACCCGAACAGAAGAGGAATGAAAATTCCATAGGGGAGGAATGAAAAGTTCCAAAATGAGCAAAGGGAGAAATGCATCACAAAAGGTTGGGAACCACTGAGTAGATTCATTGCCCATTCGGACTCTGTTTTCACGAAGTACGATCTTTACGTGGGAGAAAATACGTTCGACGGATGCCTGTGTACAGGGTAGACAGCTAATGATTCGCAATACTGGTTGTACAATAGGGGGGTATTTAGAAATAACGTCCCAAACATTTGGCAGTTTCAATCTTCCCAGCCGCTCTACATCAACAAGCGCTTCAGCAAATGCAGCAACATCAGATTTTGCAGACGCCGTAGCTGATGCCTCAGCAGCCGCTGAGTTCAAATATGCATCAAAGTCAGGTATTAGTGCTGCAGATTCTGATGCTGCTTCACTTCCGCTTGTGTCAACTTCAGCATCAGCACTTGCTCTTTCACTTGATATGCTTTGAATGCGCAAGGAAATTGGATGAAGAGCGACTGAGTTGGCAAATACATGTACTTTCAAACTGTTACCATTTTAGCAGACAGCAGCCAGATTTGAAAAGTCAGTCGCCGATAAAATCGGTAAGCTGCACGATGACTTGGCCGTCTATAAAGAACGCCATGGATGCTAGTTATGCTTTTTCTCGTTCTCTCGTTCTACTGATATCACACGTTCATTCAGACTTACGCTATAGTGTAACTTCACCGTTCAATCAACATCGGGAAATGGACAAAACTATTCGCCAAGTTACTCTACAAGCCAAATAACCTATGTGGAAGCGGAAGCGGTAGAATTTTCGCGCTTCCACTTCCACAGAAAAAGGACCGCTTCCGCATCCCTGGTGCGCATGGATTCATTCAGCTTGCGAGCAGTGCGCTACACGAGCAGTGCACCAAAGCAGTTGTCAAACTTCTGAGCACCTTAAATGCGCATCCCCAGGTCAGACCCGCGAGGCGCTTTATCAAGACAACTCGAGATGAGACTTGGCTTTTCAAGTACAGGAAAGTGAGACTTCTGTCAAGAGTGATAACCAGGTATGTCGGGTAGGAGCTTTCCAGGAGAGGATTTACTTTTAGTTGGTAACCTGCACAATAGTTTCTCATGTGGAATAGGCGCAATCGAGACGGCCTAATGCAGTTCAAACATTTTTCACAAAGTAGGCCTAAGTGCAGGTATTGACAAAATTATACGCAAAATCGACTTTGTTTCATTACTTGGCACGACTTTTTGAGGAAATTTTGAACGTTTGAAGACCAAATAGCAAGCCTGCATCGAAAACCTCAGGCAAAGGCCAAAACTGCCCATTTTTGAGAGTTTTCCGTATAAAAACTACTGATAGAGTCTCGAAATTTCGTCTTGGTCTCGAAACGCGTTTCAAAGCCCATTTATGTGAGTCTCGTCTTGATGAAAGTTGCAGGTCTCGGTCTCGAGCCTGTTGTTTTGAATCCATCGATATGCAGCTTGGTCAGGGGTGGATACAGCTAGTAACCTTAGGGGCTCGGGCGATTTCAGCAATATTTGGTAGTCAAGTCTCATAACGGCTTCCCTACTGCAAGAAAGATGAATACTTCACAACACTGCTGTGACAAAACAATGGACGACAGAATGGCCTTGTATCGCGAACAATAAGACAATTCGAATATGACGCAGGACTCATTTGAAATTGGTTTTGATTTGTTGTTTTCCGAATTGTACAAAATCGTGGTGAATAAAGTTACTTTCGTAGGTTTTAGGGAGGAGCGATCGCCCCAGTCGCCCCCCATGGATCCGCCTCTGAGCTTGGTAAAGCTTCCGTATTTCAACCGGTTCGCTATCCGTCGTAGTAAAGGAAAAACCAAAAAGGGGGTCTACAGACATGCGAGAAATCCGGGAAAAGTGCAGCTCGGAAATGTGGATGATCTTTTTTGAAAAATTCAAGAAAACTTGGGGAACCTGACAAATTTTTACGTCTTGAGTCTCGGTCTCGAACATGCAGGTTTCGGTATCGGCATTTCTGACAATGTTTTAGAGTCGACGTTTTAACCAAGTCTCGGAGGATATGGTCTCGACCACACCATTGATAAAAACTAAAACAAGGCACGCAAAAGTTTCACAAATGTCACCACAAATAAATGGTATCGTTTAATCCGCTGCTGGTAAGTCACATGCGCATTGAGCTGAATACAAAAAGGCATTTCAATTTTTCTTACCATATGTGCCACGGCTTGTTTTTAATGGTGTCGAGTTCCAGGAATTGAGTGCACTTGACAGCAGATAAGGAGTCTCTTAAATCCATTTTATTGGCGAATAGCAAAATAGGAATTCTTCTTGAAGCTATATCTAAACAAAAGCAAGAAACTAAATGTTGTTTTCAAAAGAAGCTAGGTTTTATGGAGATCCCAATAAAATGTGACATGCAACATTAACAGTCGAAATACAATATTATAGCAAACCATATTATTCATCAAAATTGACAGAACACACTGAAATCTGAAAAAAATCCTGACTGATTATGTTCTTATTATGTCATTTCTAGAACAGACATTGAACACAAACCAGTTTTTAACACAAGTTCAAATAAAGTTTTTGACAGAAACAGAGACCATAATCAAACAAGTGAAAGAACAGATTATGCTTGATGGCAAAATAGTCTTCCTACAAAGTTTTCTTGTTAGGTTTGATTTTGGCTTATTCTGTGATGCTATAGTACAGGGATGGCCAAACTGTGGCTCATGCGGCTCTGAGGTTTGCGAAAATTTAAATATTTGTTTTTTTTTATCTATTGCAAAGTGTAGAAATATTGTAAAATGTTACTGTAGTGGCTAGCGTTCTGTACAGTATTACTTTTGCAAGTCGTTCCAAAAAGGAATTATGATGTGACTGCAAATAAATTCGTGTTTTTAGATTTTATGTCACGGCTCTTTGTAACTTGGATTTTACAATATGAAGCTCATACTTAGAGCAGGTTTGGCCACCACTGCTATAGTAAAACTGCAGGTGAGTTTATTTCAAGAAACAGCATCACATTACAAAGTTTTTGAAAAGCATGAGATTGCACACATATTTCATTGTGGCATCGTAGGTTCACCCCAAGTTTTACAAAGCTTAAAAACCTTGAACAAGAAAAAGTAACCTAGGTACTAAAACCAGTTCCAGTTTTTGATCAAATCAACTAATCAGTTGAATTTTCACAGGGAAGATACAGTAGTTAGGGTAACAACAACTATTAAAGTCAGCTTGTGTTGCAGCCAGAGGCCCAATTATATGGACAAGTGTGCATGGACTAGAACCACTGCATTGTAGTATACGAAAAGCCACACAATGGTAACACAATAACCAGGTCAACATCTCCATGCCTTGTCTCCAGAAGACCAAATACAAGCAAAAGTTTTCTGATGATTACAGAATCAGCAAGTGACTTACCACATGAAATAGCACGCACATCACCAAATTGCAGACTGTCAGTTTTAAATCATGTTATGATAACAAATAAACACATTTTACCATCATGTTGTAACAGTTGATTTAGCTCATCCTTTGCTACAGCCATTCGAAGTTTATCAGCACTGTCCAGAACAAATATAATAGCATGCGTTTCTTTGTAGTAATGCTCCCATAAGCTTCTGTAACGACCTTGTCCAGACATATCAAAAGCAGTGAAAGCAAGACTGAAAAAGAGTTTGAAAAATTATAATTTAAAAGATGTTTCAACACATATGTTGAAATAATCTTTAATTCACTTAAATGATACACTGGCACCAACATGAAACTATAGCAATTGTCCACCACACTCCATTATGCTATGCTGAACACAATTGTTTTTCTAGTTTTCCAGCATATTGGTTGCATGGTTATGATATTAACAAATTACAAGCAAGTGAACATGGCATTGGCACACCCTCTTCCTAAATTTGGACAGTACAGTATTAATTATTTCTCAAAGACAATTGGTACAAAAGTTATAGATTATGTTACCATCACACAACACGAATGCCTTGTTCACCACTAATGGTTATTTTCAAAACAAATCTATTCAGCCAATCCAAACACATAAAAAGAACAAGGGTAATTGATGGCCGGTCTCCAGCTACTTGAAGCAGTCATATATTTCAACAGAATCATTGTGTTGAAAATTAGCAGAAAATTATTGAAATATCTCTTTACCCAAAATTGTTTTCTTGGCCATAACTTTTGAACCAGAAATGCTAGAAATCCAATCAAAGGTTCAAAAGACTCAGATTGTAGCCTAGTTTCCACTAAAAACCTGAGACAAAATTGGCTTTTGTGGTTGGAACCCAGGGCCTTATGACCTCAACCAAAAATGCCAAAGCCTACTCCACTTATGATATCACCAACAAAACACACAAAACCTAAACCAGGGCTGCCCAAACTTTTTAGTGTTGCGGGACACTTTCGCATGAGAAAATGTGAGAAAATTTATTGCGGGCCACAAACATTTTTGTGATGCAACAATAAGCTATTGTGATGTAACAAATCCCTTGATTTTGATACATTTTACAAGATAACACAAGGTGATTATGAGTCCTATAGTTGCACGCAGTGTTGCCAGCTTGTATGGATGTAAACCAAATCTAAAAAATTGACATATTTTCAAAGCATTTGCTATGCAAGGTGTTGGGTGGTAGGCCCATAACAGAAACAACAGGTATAATTTTGGTGTGTTTTACTGGCAAATATACTTGAGCCTATAAAAAAAATACTGAAAGTTCAAAAGGTTGCTTCCAAACTTATTACATCGTGGGCCACTTAAAACAACCTCGCGGGCCATGGATTGGGCAGCCTTGACCTAAACCAGGGGTCGGGAACCTGTGGCTGGCGAGCCAGATGTGGCTCTTTTGATGATGGCATCTGGCTCACTTGATATTTTCTTAACACAATTGTTACGAATGATACTTTTTCTGTAATTTTCCATCTACCAGACTACAAAGCCATTAGCATCACCATGCAGCACCAGAAGTCGCATTTACAGTAAGAAGCGTGTTATTAAAGAGAAAATTCAGATATTTACCATTGTTTAAAATTGTTGATTTTGCTTAAAAATGCACATGTTAGTATGTTAGTTGCATTAAGTGTTGAAAAATATTATATGGCTCTCACGGAAATACAATCAAAAATATGTTAGGTTTCATGGCTCCCTTAACCAAAAAGATTCCCGACCCCTGACCTAAACCTTTCCAATTTTTTTCAGTGCAAACTGGAAGACTTGCCACATCTTTTGAGGGTTTGAATAGCTCTCTAGCTCAATAGCCTGGCAAGTTATGAAGTTGCAAAGTGGCATAAAAATGGTGGTCAACGTGGGATTTCAAAGTATGAATATTTCGTACACCGGCAGACAACATGTGTTACGTTTTCTGCATATACACAAACTTTAAAATGAAAAATATTGTAGCCAGTGTCCAATAGAAGCCAGATACATATTTGTACATCACCCATTTCACCCCAATGGGTAAAGACTTTTTACATACACATAAATTACCCAGAACAAAAATCTTGATGGTTTAATATAGATTATAAAGAAAGAATTCAAAACCCAAAATATCATCAGGTGAAATATCCTAAAAAACATTCTAGTGTTAAATGAGAGCAGATCTTTTGATAAAACTTTACCATTCACACCAATAAATCAAAGTTTTGCTTGAATGTTGGTTACCTCAATTTAACTGCAGGGCGCCTCTGATCAAAACAAAACTGCCTAGCTGTGGTATGGAACATTTTTACATAACATATTAATGCAAATGTTAATGATTGTCAGTGTGACATTAAAGGAAAAATATAATGCAGACATGGTTTACTTCACTGTATTCACAAAACTCTGTACCATTAAAATGCTGCATGATATGCAATTTTATTAAGACGGATACAGTGCAAAAACTAATTTTTAGTACACAATGTCTATGTAATTACAATTATTGTAAATAGTATTTCTAACTAAACTGAGATTGGATAACAAATTGCTATTTGATTGTGATAATGGCTGTCATACAATCACCAACCTCCATGTACTAAATAACAAACTGCTGCAGTGTTCACATGGATTATGACATGCAGTTTCAAATAAGCAGACATTAAGAAAAACTGGCAATAGTCAGATATGTTATGTAATATCTGTATGTTGGTTATTACTGATCAACGTATTATGCATTCACTTATTCTGAGTTTCTTTGGTTGCCCAAAAGGATTGTCATTAGTCTTGTAGTAAACATCCAAGAACAATAGCATCATTAAAAATTGTCACAAGCAGTGAGAATTAATTGCAAAACCATTATAAGATTTCTAAAATTTGTGCTTGGAATAGAGTACAGCTGTTTTCTTTTTATCATATTCAAGTGTTCTCACAGCTTTTTTTTTCAATCTAATTAAAAGGAATAAAGTCATCTTGTTGACCCTTCCCTAGTTAAGTATTGAATAGGCTAAATAAGAATGAAAAGAGCAAAGTAAACAGATTTGAGCACTGAAATGTTGGTATAGTGTTTTAATTTGAACAACGTTCCACATGATTTGGAGAGTTGTGTCACCAACTTTTCAATTTGAGGCGTTTATCATCAAATATAATGCCAAGATATTTTAAGCTGCTTTGTTTTGATATTGGTTGATGATTGAAACTAAAAAATTGATAGTGTTATGGTTGTTCCTGAGCATGAAATTGCTTTTGGAATACTTGATACATGATTTGTTAGCACGAACCCAGTGATCAATTTTTTAAATTTTTTTTAAGGCAAACTTTAAGAACCCCTGTGTTAAAGTCATCAGAACCTCATTCACAAAAGAAACTGGCCAGGTTGCCCAGATAGAACATCNGTGAAATGTTATTTGTCAAATCTGATAGATTCATAGCATAAGCTTCCTGAAGTTGCCAAAAATGTTTTATTATTTNATAAAAGTTTTACTTTTGCATACTCTATTTTTGCTACAATGGTGATAATGCATTTGGGTGCATGCTCTATTTCTTATAATAATATGTATTGTTAGAACTTGCAGAGAATGTCAAGTAAATAAATTGACTAAGTTTTTCATATTGTATAGTTTACAAAAAGTCAGATACCTTTATCAATAACTTACCCTAGATTTTATAAAACACAAATAGAGCTTCTTAAAATTGTTTTTGCTTAAAATAAACACTGAAAAAGCTTTCTAACCACAAACTTAGCATGGTATATGACTAACATAAAACTTCATTCATAATGATCAAGCTTTTCATGGCATGCATTGAGAAAATTAACAAACGGTTGAGATTACCTATAGAGTAGGCTAGCAATAGAGAACACAAAAGAAAAGAAAGTTGAGTTCAAATCACACACAAGCAAATCAGTTATACAAACTAGAACTTAATTTAACATTTGCAGTGAATTAAGTGCAGAAATGTTAGCATTGATTTCAACAAAAGTTTCTAAGTTATGCCTTCATCACTAACCTAAATTTTTCAGAAAGTCACTTGGCACAATAAAACAATTTGTTTAATCACACAAAATACGATAAGATTAAGATAGCAAACTGGTAAAAGAATATGTCACAATAGACTTTACTACCATGCAAGTTTTAATTCACGCAACTTAGGAACCTAGCATATGTTTAAAGAAAAATCCTAATGGTCACATCACAAAGATAAATTAAAACCACGATGTAAGACAAAATCATAGGTAGAGAAAATCTTATGGTTAATGACATTAAACAAAACAGATACTGAAACAGTCAGACTTAGTGTAACATATTTCATTAGGATTTTGTCTGGATGCAAAGTTAACTTTTTAGTGTGCGATCTTTAAAAACTAAGTGTATGAGGTATGCAAGCAAAATAATGCTAATCAAATGTAATAAAATCTCTAGTCTACTGTCTATGAAAAACATTCTTTCACATTTAAGATTCAGACCCTACAATCTGATCAGAGTATTTATTTTGCCTGCTAGGTAGGCATCATCAGCTCTTTATTCAAATAGCATCTAGTTCAGTGCTCTTCAACAGAGGTTCTGTGGAAACCCTGGGTTCTGCAAAACGTTTAGTGGGGTTCCGTGTGTTTTAAGGGTTCCTCATTTATGAAAGGAAATGATTTCTTGCTTCAATATGTTGATGCATCATTATGAAGTTTCTAGATTACCGTACCGTATTCAGACTCTAAGTAGGCCAGTTAGTTATACACAGGAGGTTGATTGAGTGATAGAGGAACAAGAAATATTGTTAGTTGTTGTGTCACTTGTTGTTCATTGGTGTTCAGTTAAGAAGAACGTTATTGTTGCATCACACCTATGTGATGTTGCCAATGCACAGTCTATAGTAGAGTAGACTGAGTAGAGAGTAGATTTAACCTGAGTCTAGTAGAGAGTAGATTGAGTCCAGGGGCATAGCGAGGTTAGATGGCGCCCAGGGCAAGAAACCAGTTTGACACCCCCATGTTTGAACCTGAGGTTTTTCAGAAGTAAATGTGCTGTATTGAAGAAAGTACTTGTGACATTATTGGGACTTTTCAGCGCTCCTTGCAGTGATTCGGCACCCGAGGAATTGCTCCCTCCTCGTTAGGCCTCTGGTTGAGTCCCAGACTAGAGCTGCTGTTCAACCTTTGCGGGAGTGAAGTATAAACAGTGTGGAACCTAACTTTTTTACTATTTAGTCAAGCCAGATGAAGCAAACAAGCATATTTTCTTATGTGAAGTGAAATAATAACAACAGCAAAGGTGTGGATGGTAATGAGCAATGTAGTTCAAATGTAAGAGGCACGTAATCCGAAGCACAACAAATTTAATTCAATTGCCAAAGTTAGAAAATGAGATGACACATATTTGGGATACGGGTTCTTGTTGTTGGATGACCAAATTCTGAATGCATCGCAGCTACATTCCAAAAATGCAGGAACAACCGAGTCATTAAATTTCTTGCTTTCTAACATCTGTAATAACTGTTTATTTGTTGAAGTGTCTAACAACGAATATTTGATTTTCTTACAAGTGTTTCATTTTTTTTGTTAATGGGGTTCCATGACAAACACGAAAGTACATCGTGGGTTCCATGATGACAAAAAGGTTGAAGAGCACTGATCTAGTTGACTGATTTCTGATGAAAACCACATATTTTCGTATATTTTTCAGTGTCTGTTCAAAACAGATCTGTTCATAACATACCACTCATAGAAGACCATTCAAAACAGATTACGTTCCTAACAAACCTGTTCATAACAGACTCATTCGTAACAGACCACGTTCATAACATACAAGTTCATAACAGACCATGTTCATTAGAGACCACGTTCACAACATGCCACATTCAGAAAAGACCCAATATGATTATAAACACTGTCTGTCACGAAGGTGGTCTGTGATGAATGGATCTGTCATGAATGTGGTTTCTTATGAACAAGTCTGTTATGAATGTAGTCTGTTATTAACATGGTCTGTTATGAATGAGTCTGTTATGAACAGGTCTGTTAGGAACGAGTCTTTTAGGAACAGGTCTGTTAAGAACAGGTCTGTTAGGAACGTGGTCTGTTATGAGTGGTTTCTTATGAACAGGTCTGTATTGAAAGGGAACCATATTTTACAGCTGAGTTCCCTATAACCAGCTCAATAAACGGTCATCAAAGTCTATGTACATATCATTTACCCTAAAGATATAATACTTAAAGCTTGAATTAGGTTTAAGTTTGTTGGCATCAGCTTTTAAAGTGTTATTGTGACCGATAAACATAAAATGCAAAGATAACAAAACCTTAGATTTTATAGCCAAGTGACCCTTCAATGTTTGATGCCTTTCTTTGAAGATTTTGATTGTTTATCCATGATTTATTTGATTACAAATAGTGTGCTGAAGTTGTGCATAGTAAGGTCAAAAACATGCATTGACGTTTGCTGGATGATACACAAGTTGTAAGAAAGGGATAACACTAATAAATGGAGGGCCGGGCGGGCTGGAGGGCCGTGTTGCCAAATGAAAAAATTGAATTTTCTGCAGGCTGACGAGCTGCACAAAAGGGCATGCTGCACTACAGGACAGGCCAGTGGGCTGCACATTAGGCAGGCTGGCGGGGGGCACAGTGAGCTG
>JGI24022J15233_10002476_pt1 | contig 17378 bp, 8 predicted proteins | sample Ectturendosymbi2_FD_15233 | JGI IMG/M metagenome (IMG submission 15233)
CTCCCACACACAAATTTAAAAAAATCGAAACCCGTACCGCACCCGTTGGAATTTGAAAAGTTTTACCCGCAGCCGCCCGGCGCACCCGGGGTTGATCATGCTCACAGCATGATCGTATGGCTCCGGTTTCTTTATTATTGGTTTTCCATTTGTTGTCACAGTATCTCGTCATGTGTAGGCTATATCATATTTCTCATCGGCACTATCGTGTTCCTTCAGTCTCTGTACGTGCCTTGTGAATTTTTTGACACTGGAACCTGACCGTGGGTCTCCTGCGTCTTACCTCTTCATTGTTTTGAGTCGTGGACCGTGCAGGACGTCCGTCGCTATTTCACGTGGGAAAAGCCTTTGCTTCGCTACGTCTTTCGAGCGGCTACAGCTTTTTATGCCTCGTACGCCAACTTGTGGCCATTTGACGTCCTGGGGGATTTTTGTGCGCAGACAGTAGACGCGAAAAATCTTTGTGACTCCGCATCCGCTCCAACTCCAAGAATATTTGCTCCGCGTCTGCTCCAACTCCTCCAAATTCGAAAATTTCAAAGTTAGCTCCGCCTGGATTCCGCAGAATTCTAAATGCTATCTAAACATAGAGCAATGTTTATACGAAACTGAAACTTCACCTTCGCACAAAACGAACTTTTCAGGACTTTCCTCCTCCGCCCAAACATTGCGGACTCCGCTCCGCACGGTCCGCAACATCATTTTTTCTCATGGATAAACATGGTTTTGGAGCTTGGTTTCGATTTAGGGAGATAATTTAGGTTTACGGGGCTATTTTAAAGTGACCCCAGCAGTGTTCGCTGTAAGCTGCGCAACTGCACAGTACCACCAGACAATTTGCGCAGTGAAAATCTCATTCTCGCGCAATTGCAACATTCCACATTTAAAGGTAAAATATCATTATCATTTTTTGGACAGAAGCAGAACGCTTCTGAGCATATCGCATCACCCTTTCAAAAGTTATTTGAATTAAATGTGTACTTTGTTCATATTGTGATAAGATTTTATACTAAGTCTTAGGGCTACCATACGTCCTCTTTTCGAAGGACATATCCTACCTTTTTATGAAAAATGAGTTGTCCTCCTAGAACGTTAAAAAATGTCAAAATGTCCTTTTGAATTTTTTATTTTGCAAAGCTAATATATTGCACTTACGTATCATAAGCTGTTCCTACTCAACTGCAACAAGATACGAGTGGGTGGCGTAGCTTAGTTTATGGGAAGTCCTGCTAGTTGTCAAATTAATCAATATTTTGGTTGAGTTAATTTTTGTGCTGGGAAGGCGGGAATCCTTACACATATAGTTACGTATCAGTGGTAACTATTTTTTCAGCATCTCAATGACTGTAGCATTTAGAGTGCGGACTCCGAGCTTTTCTGATGATCCGTGATACGGTGAAACAGCATAGTGTTCATAACTTAGTTCAGTAGTTTCTGCCTTTCTGGTAACGATAGCTGATAAGATCAGTAATGCCAAAAAGAAAATTGCAGTTTAATGAAAAAGTACGTCAGAAGTATCCCATTTTCAGAAAAGAACAAAATGATTTTGAAGCAGAGCATTACGTGTGCTTGCATTCGAACAGTGCGGACAGAGGAGCGAAAAGACTATTGTGCCTTTTTGCATATTGAATCAAAAACGTTTTTCTCACAGCGTAACCAGGTGGCTATCACTTTATCCTAGCTTCTCAAGGATGCTTCAAATATGCCCAGCTTTACAATTACAGTTTATACTTCATGTCCATCGACAAGTATCGACTGTATCTGTTGTTTAGAAACAATTTTTCGAAAATTTTCTGAGCGAACCCGATTTAAGACATTCAGACATTTGTAATAATTTGTGGCTGTTTTTAATGAGCGAATTAAGAACATTGAGAAGTCAAAAGCATCAATCAATGAGGTTGTATCGTGTTTCGCTGCTGTTAAGTCAACGATTCCTGATAGAGAATCACATGTACATATCAAGCGAAGTTAACTCAGCAGCAAGAAAACTCAGAGAAAGCAAGGATCGTGAATGTTATTAATTCATAGTGATTAATTCATGTCAGATGTATCTCTTTTGCACAAATCTTTTGTTGCATACCTGGATTAATGGACCATTTTATTTGCTGAATTTAAATGCTTTGACTGGATGCTTCTGTTGCGCATACCTGGATTGGAAACCATTGAATCATGTGGAGTGCGTGCTTGGGAAAAACGTTGCTACTGATGAAACTAAACCATTTGATCAATACCAAAACTTGTATGCGTTCGTGAGCAAATGCAGTTCATTGTAAAATGATGACACATGATAAATGGGCAAAGTATTTTACAACTTGCAATGCCATTGAATGTTTCAGCGAATTGTTAAAGATTGTTCTTCGAAGCTCAGCCTTATGGCTCGTTACGCTAATGTGGAGCGTATTTTTCCTTGATGTACCCGCAATGCCCTAAACGCAAGCGAAAGCTTTCTACAAGTAGTTGAGTCAGTTTCTAGTCTAATAAAGCTGGTGTACAGTGATTCTACATTTTTTAAGAAACTTAAGGAAACTGCAAAATATTTATGGGATAAATGGGACAAGTAAAACGAGGATTTTGTTTTGTGTGTTTTGACTGCAAAATCGTCCACGCTGGAGATCTTATTTCAATGCTTAAAACTATCAATACTTTGAATGGACTTGTTAAGTGTAGATAGTATAGTCAAGTAAGTGGCAGTCGTAAATTGTCCTCTTCTTTGCTGATGAAAATATCGTAGCCCTGCCTTATTCTAATTATTCGCAAAGTTTGCAATTCCTGTAAACCTCGGCTAACTCAGCTTTAAAATACTCTTGCGCACTAAAACAAAAATTTGCTCTGTGTAAAATTTTCTTAGAGTTAACACTGGACACTAGTTTATTTTAACAGAGTTGGACAGGTCATATTTATGGTAATCGTTTCCGTTGCGTTTCATGTGTAGTTTTTAATAGCATGGTATCTTGTGCTGTGCTTTCCTAGCAGCGTCTGTGTTCATTTGAGACCGTGTAGATAGGCTTACTGTGTTTATCATTTTGATAAAACAGGCTTTGATCTCAATGCGTGGCGGCAGCTCAGGGTAAAAATTCATGCAGGTTTGTTTATGAACATGCGCGGTACTAGTCTCTCCACTTAATTACTGGACTATAATCTTAGTTGAGTGTGTGTTTGCGTCATGAAATAAATTAACCAAGCCTTCCCAGCCCCAACTCTCAGTCAAAGCTTTTGGGCCCTGTAGACTTTCTACAATTTCCTTGCATTGTGAAATATATCAGTAATTACGTACTTATAGAAAAGTGCTCCACAGATCATTACGAGCCTCCATGTACTGCTGAATTGCAGTGATGGAGTGACTTGAGCCAATGACTTGACTCGATTCACGTCATAATTTTTGTGACTCGACTCGAGTCACGATATTTAGTGACTTGAATTCCTTCTCGTCACGTTTTGTAAAAGATGTGATGATTCAGTTTGAAACACAACTTTCGTGAAAAGACTTGACTNGTGCTGCGATCGGAGTGCCCGAGCCGCAAGAGCGCAAATTTCCACACTGTGGCAGCAAACAACAATAGAAGTCACCCGGGGAGATCACTCTGTTACTGCTTGTTCATGCCACACACGTATAGGTGCTCTTCTTATAATGCACTTCCCGTTCGTGGTGCATCGCGCATGCGACCCCGCGCCGATCAAGCCAGAGTCACATTCAGCATTCAATCAAAGGCGTGCGTGATGCTATATATCGGGTTGCAACATAGATTTTTGAAATATTACCTGTTCTGATATGGATCAGCTTTAATATGACTGCCAAGTATACATTTCCTCACACCAGTGATTTAATGACCCGAAGCCATTGAATATATGCCAGAGATGAGCATTGGACTGGATCCTGACTATTGCAATTTTTTGCATTTGGATTGGATCCGGACTGCAAATCGCCTCAAGAATTTAAGATCAGGGATGGAGTGGACTGAATTAATGGAAAAGAATTGTGGCATTTCTGTTGTTAAAAAGCTGTATTTTGTTCATTTTTTGGACTTCATTTGGACTGGGACTTCACATTTAAAAAAAATTTTGGACTATGGTTGGACTTCGACTGAGTCATAAAAACTCAGGACTGTATGGTCACATTGTATACAGTTTATTTGATGACACGACTCATGTTGTATTTTTTGGAAAAAGGCTGCATTTGATTCATGTTTGCGCAAATAGGTTGGATTCTGAATTTTAGAGTTGTGGCTAAATTTGAGTCCTACAAAGGAAGATTCTTGCAAACCATTCAAGTCTCAGAAATATGGAAGGAAGACAGCAGCACGCTTTGACTGTGAGGATCTTATTATCCCTGTGGAGTACAAACTTCTTAATTTCATGCAAAAGTCCTTTTCAGGTACCTTTACTTCTTGCTACACCGTAAATTGCAATAACAAATCAGTAACCAACACTTTATCTAAAGATCTCTTCGAACAAGATATTCTGAAGAAAAGGACTGTGTAAGCTAATCAGCATCCAAACCCATAAAATGGGATATTATTATACAAATCAGCTACGAGCAAGAGCATTATATATCTGCAACTATGTCAACCATTTGACTGTTAAACTTTAATATCAAACTGCCATAAGTAGCCTATGTAAATAAGTATGATCTTTTGCAACTAATTTGACGCTGCCTACACAGAAATGTAAACCATTTTTTCCAGCCTACAATCAAATTGATTGACAGTAGCTTTTGTAATGCTCAATTGTATCCTGACTGCCAATCTTTAGCAAAGGCGACAATCATTCTGATAACGATTGATCACTACCTCTCGCCTCTTTTGCAGTATGACACGCTCAGTGGTTTTGTGTCCCATGTTATAACGTCGACGTCTCATCATCTCTCAATAATGTATTGTAACAAAAGATCCTTGGCGAAAAATAAAGAAAAGATCGAAAAAATTCATATTTATATGCTGAAAACTACCAGATGTTGTTGCGCTGCTAGAAACAAGAAATACAGGAAAATTCAATGAATTTACCAATCCCCGCCTATATTTTTATAAGCAAAAATTTTCGAACGCAAGTTGGAATTATAGGTGCCTACATAAAAAGTACTTGAAATTATCTTCAAAGGCATGAACTACAGTTTGCGATATGGGTATGTGAAAAAATTTTGGTTGAGCTTTGGGCGAAAAAAATGAGAAAATATTTGTTAGTGTAATGAGCAGGCACATTCAATACAAGGAAGTCTGGCTTTCTCGAAAACTATCCGACAAAATAGCAAATTTTGCAAACCCCAACTGTGATTTGTATGTATTAGGCGATATTAACATAAACCTACTAAATGTAGCTAATGAAAACAGAGTATGGTATTTGCTGTTACCCTGTTTTTAAAAAATCAACAAGTGTTGTAAACGGAAAAAAGTCGTGTATTGATCACTATCTACAAATGACCTAAACCTATCCAATGAAATGAAGTCATACAATATGTTGCACCTTATTCACCTATTTTTTAACTGCGCTTAAAACTCGAATAAAACACGTGTTAATCAAAGAATCTTTAGAGATGCACGCGATGTTTGGGATAGAACAATAATGTTTTTACGATACCAAATTTCGAAATTGCTTCACAGACCAAAAAATTTGATCTTTAATGAATGACGACTTTGGCAAAGGTAAAGCGTCTCAATTTTTGCAAAGATTAAACCGAACTGGACGTGTTTGTTCCTCTACAGCAGGGGTGCGCAATCTTTTTGTTACTGCCGGCCTCATTGCGTTAATATTTATGAATTACGGCTGCCAGTAAGTTCAAGTTATTTTTATGAGTTACCTTTAGGGATAGAATTTATCCTATAATATCCCATTTAATCGTGTCTGTTAGTATAATGAAATGTCAAACATTTTAATGAATTGATAGTATGTTTTTCTACTAAGTATCCGCATGCAGTAGGCCAGTTTTTCAACCGGGGTTCCACGGAACCTGAGGGTTCCGCGAATGGCTGCTAGGGGTTCCGCCGAAACAGACCGAAAATTCCGTTTCTATCCATCTGGTTTATTGCAGACAGTAGGATAGACAATTGGATCATTGCAAAGGGTTCCAGGAGCGACACAACATTTGTGGAAGGTTCCGCTCCAGCAAAAAGGTTGAAAAACACTGCAGTAGACAAAGAGTTTCTATTGATGCACGGCGGCCATATGAATTACGTGTTCCTGCTACTGCATAAATTTTTCTCAAAGCCGCAGGTTGTGCACCCCTGCTCTGCAGAAATAATGGTTGAGGCACTAAATCCTGGTTTTATCACCTTAGCCAGTGTTGATTAGCGCTCTTTATATCCATATCAAAACATTGATGCAAGCATAAAAGAATACTTTCCACTACGCCAAGTCAATTCCATATTTTTTCATGAACTGCTCCAGAGGAAAGTATCGCACTCATCAATAGATTAGACTTAAAAAAGTAACCTGGACATGATAAAATCCTTGTCGCTGTTTTGATATTGTCAAAGTGTTTACTAGCTTCCTTTCTTTCTGATATCAAATGAATGTATTGCTAACGTAATGCCAACTTTCAAGTCAGGAGACAGCGCAATTCCTGTTAAGTACAGACTCTTATGCTAAAAAGAGTGTCAAAAATATTGAAAAAGTGATGTATACTTTTAAACTATTAGTTTGCCAAAAACATTGTTCGAGTCAGCAACAATGCAGTTTTCGCTATAACTCTTCAACATCCTTGGCCATTACAGGTTTGTATAAAAACCGTCTGCAAAGCCATGAGAAGAAAACTTGTTTTATGTACGTATTACTTGTTCTAAGAAAAGCCTTCGATACAGGAAATCACTCCAGTTTGCTTATAAATCTCGAGCGATGTGGAACACGAGGAAAACCTAAAGAAATGTCCAAAACCTTTATAGCAGGTATGGGGAACCTATTTGCTATCACGGGCCGCATGAATTCTGGAACATCGCTGGCGGGCCGCAGAAAATAATTAATTTAATCTTAAAATTATGTTCTTCACCTTCCAACGGAAACTAAGGAAAGAAAACTATGTCAAGCAGCGAGAGAGACTTCTCTTGACTTACTGTCCATGTGTCTGCTTGTCATGGGGTTTCGTTTCGACACGATGTTGTGTTCTAACTTGGGTAACGAAAATTTTGATGCGGGCCATATTAAACGTTCACACTGGCCGCGGGTGCCCCACCCCTGGTTTATAGGAATACAATGCGCATGAGCACACGCCTCTGAAGCTGGAAGCTGGGTTCANNTCNNNGCGAAAACTTAAAAAACGGTACTTGCGGCCTCTCGTGCTCGNCGTTGATGGGAGGGTGCAAGGAGAGGGTTCACGCGCGATGCTGCTGTAGACTGGCGATATACTAGCCCCGTGACCCACGGCGCAAGCCAACGGGGACTGGTGTCGAAGACCACTCGTGACATTCCGAAAGGAGTACAAGAGCCAGTGTAACTGATTAAGGAAAAATTTAGAGAAGCAAGGGAAAAACGTTTTTATTCTTGTCGTTGTTTTTGAGTATGAGCCAAGTGCAAAAAGCATTGATTTTGTATTTTTGTTAGTACGTAATCCGTTTCTATCTGTGGTACTGTTGTAATCACCTACAATTTCTTTTTGTTGTTTTCATTACAAATAGCACCGTATTTTTTGTATTGCGAACATTCCCAATAGCGTATCTACCGAACAGTAGGCCTATTGGCAGGTGTTAAGGTTTGAGGAGCAAAATAAATTTTTAGGGGGAAGATTTTTGTTTTTATTATATTTTTAAAACAAATTTTTCTGGCCACAACAAATCTGGGCGGCATAAAAAATTTTGGGGCACTGCCCTCGAATGACCCCCGCGGCTGCGGGCCTGCCGAACAGTATACGAATTTCCGCTCCCACGAGTGAGTCAACGCATCCATTGAAAATCCGCTTCCCTTTTGAGCGAATGCGCGTGTCGTTCTCAGGCTTTATATTTTTGTAGCACACATTGCAACGCTGCAGTAATTCCATAACCGCCGTGACGTAATCCCATCGCATACTATCACTCAATATTTACAGTGAGAACCGCATGCATTTTTGGTGGAAAAAGAGCAAATCCGTCAGGGTGCTTGAGTTTGCATGTGCATTCATACATTACGTGTACAACACCTTTTACTTTTACCAAAAAGCTTTTTACTTATTCTAATTAGGCAACTATTCCATATAAAAAATAGTAGCTTCGCCTTGAGGTGGACTTTTGCTGCAATTGACCCTTCTCCTTTGCAGCCTCCCACATATAAAATAACAACTTGTTCTACAGTAATTGGATTCTATCACAGCAACACACATCGGTGATTAGTATCAATGCTAAGCTTATCAGCGTATTATATGTTTGTATGTTTTTTCTGTATTTTGTTGTGTGTGGGTGTAAAGACATCAAAATCAATTTTTCCTGTCGCCTAAGAGAATGCTCACAAAATAAAAACAAGTGCTTCATTCGCTTGATTTTGACATATATCGCAGTTTTAGTGAGATCACACAAGTCTCCTACGCCTGCGAATCGATTTATTTATTTCACAACAGTGATAAGGGTTTCAAAGCAGACGGTTTTTTCTCAAGAAATTCAAACTCACAAAAGTTTATGCACGTTTCCAAACTTCCAGGTAAATCACGTTTTACCAGGGACAGGTTCGCACAAAACAACTCTCAGTAGATACTATAATCTATCGCAGACCTGATGCAACGAAAAACTGCATACACAACTCAACCAAGCAACTCATAGGCCTACTCTCAGGAGTAAGGCAACGACAAGAACCAAAAGATAAAATAAGACCAAGCGTGCAGTTACCCGCTCGTGTCTCGTGGGTATCAAAAGGGCAAAAGAGTCGCTTAATTCGCTGGCCTGCATTTAGGCAATGGTGTGAGCATCTCCATGCGTAATCTGCTGCACCAATACTTTGAAATTAAAATTCATTATCTGAGCGTTTAATCGATTCTGAGCAACATCTCCAGAGCGAAAAGTATTTAACATATCGACATATGTTTGAATGCTGACTGGGTTGTAAACCCCTGGAATGCACAAAAGGCATTACAAGTGTTTCTAATCACGTTTCTTTAAGGGATGACTTTCCTCATACCTATGCCAAACCTGGAATTTATGAGGAGGGAACAAAGTTTTGGCCCGCTCAAAAAACGTTTTGCCCACAAATCCTACCTTAACGCCAACAGTTTTGCCCAACACAAGAAATTTTCACCTAGAAAATAAACATTTGCCCTAAAAACTAAATTTATTTTACCCCGTTCACCATGGGCGTATGGGCGTCCGCAAGTGGGAGGCAAAACGGACATTTCCCCTCCCCTGGAAATNGGAACTAAGAAGCAAAAATTCTAGAAAATNTAAAATCAGCAGTTTAATTCCGGTTAGTTGGATAATTCTTGTAAATGACGGTTTGTTTGCCGATATGACACTCACACTGCACAAGAGTCAGTTCCCTGTTCTGGTGACATAGTCATACAGTCATGAAATTGCAGCTCAATCCGCTCCTTTGGCTGCAAATGTGGGTTGCGAAAGTCTGTTCTGCTATTAGCCTTTGTTGTGTCACAATAACATGGCAACATATCTTTAAAGGTTCGCTTCAAGTTACAGTAGTAGCCGTTTTGTCGCACGTTATGTAACTGCTGAACAGTGTTGCCAACCTTCCGGTTTTCCCGCGAATTTGGGCTTGTTTCTTTGTGGAGTTGCGGGTTTTTTTAAAGACTTGCTGGTTGCTTATTTTTGGGCTTGTTTCAATTGAAATGTGCTTGTTTTTTGGTCTTGTTTTTTGCAGATTTCTGTTTTCCGGATTGCTTTTTTTCTAATTTTACGGCACTCTTGCTGTTTTAATTTACTGATAAAGGCATATTGGCCGTGTTTTTATGAAAATTTGCTCATTTTGGGATGGTTTTTTGGATTTGCCTCCCTGCTTTTATTATAGTTAATTTTCTTGCTGATTTTTCGTTTTGTTGAATTTTCCTGCCAATGCATGTTGGGCTTGTTTTTCTGTTAAATTACCAATTTTCGGCTTGTATTTCAAATTTCATTGCTTGTTTTTGCAAAATCACCTGCCATCACTGCTGCTGAACGCAGACATTTTGGCAGGTAATGCAGCGAGACACCAGCGATTGCTAATAGCGGTAAGCCACGTACACGTTCATACCAAAGGTGGACGAACTGCGACATATTTTGTGTGGCTCTTCTAGATCAATAGCAATTTCTCAGATTGACAGAGTTGTTACCTCATATTTAACGTTTGTTTCATTTATCAATGTGTTTACGCGAGCTCGTTAGGCAGAGGCGGATCCGGTCAGTAAACTTAGGGAGGCGATTTCAGTAATATTTGCTAGTCAAGTCTCATAACAGCTTCGCTACTGTAAGAGAGATGAAATATATTTCACAACACTGCTATGACAAAACAATGGACGGAAAAATGGCCTTGTATCGCGAATGTTGTTTTCCGGATTGTAAAAAATTATGGTGGATAAAGTTACTTTCGCAGGTTTTATGGGGGCGATCGTCCCAGTCGCCTCCCCTGGAGCCTCCACGTTAGTTACCAGAGAGTCTACGCGAATGGATAACAAAGACAGTGAACCTAAAGCTCAAGTTGGGCTGCTTAAGTTCCCAGAAGAAAATCAAATTTTTTCAAAGACACATAATGTCAAAAGCATTCTGTCATTTTCCCAATGTCAGAATGAAAACGAATGTTTTTCGCGAAAAGGCATTTGCAGGACCACAGAGTGGAATAATACAAAAATAAATTGCAACACTATTATAGGAGCTCCAAGCCAGATTTGACCATTTCCAAGAGTTAAAACCATGCTTTGCATTCCCTGTTAATCAATTCATCGTTAATGTAGTCAGTGATGACTATCAAGTACGCCAACCGTTTGTCACAAACTTGTCTGCTGCAGAAATGAAATTGACTGACTCTAAAAAAACTTTGGTCAATGCCACTCTACAGTTAATTTCCGGCCACAGGTTGTAGAAAGTACCCATAATTTACAAGACTAGTGTAGAACTCATTTCTGCATGTAGCACGACATATTGCTATGACTTTTTTTCTCTGCAATGAAGTTTATAAAATCAAACCATCGTGCAACCCTAAAAATGAACCCTTGGAAGAATTAATTCGCACAGCTATAACAAGGTATTGTTCAGATTTTCGGGGACCACAAAATCAAACAAAAACTCAATAGTGGCAATTACTGTACATCAGGGGTGGCCAACACGTCGATCGCGATCGACCGGTCGATCGCCGAGTGTCAGTTTGTCGATAGCGCCTGATTTTGCATTGAATTGACAAGATAGATAAAAAGAACANTTTTCGATGGATATTCCAAAAAGTACATAAAAATGAAAAACGTTGCATTTTATGACATTTTGTACTTGTGACTTTATCACCGACCGGTCGATCGCGAGTTATGAAAAAATTTTCTAGTCGATCCTAGTCAAAGACAAGTTGGCCATCCCTGCTGTACATCATTTCATGTAAAACTTGCATTCTTTGCCGTATTTGTGTAGACGCTACAAACCGGTTTTGCGGCTCGCTGGTGTTCCCGGTTTTCTGCAAATGACTGTTGCATTGAACAAGTTTGGCCACCACTGGTTTATGCTATATGTAAAGAAACGTGATTGAAAAAGAAGCATTGCTGGCAACAAAGCGTATTTTTTGCAATTAATGCTCCCTCTAAAGTGCGCATCTGTGCAGTACCACCAGACCATCTGCGCAGTGAAATCTCATACCGTGCACTTGCAACATTCCTAAACATTAAAAACAATAAAACAAGGGACGCTATTTCAATCAAATAGGTATTTTGTTCGTATTTTGATAAATTTTATACTTATTCTAATAATTCACAAAGTTTGTATTCATTTATAACTCTGATAGCTCAGTCTTGAAATATCCAGGCTGGCTAGAACAAACATTGCCTAGTGTAAAATTTTCTTAGAGTGAAAACACTATAGACATCTGTGGCCGTAAGGTTGGGCCTTTTCTTTGTGGTGTAGAAAGGGTGAAGCGTTTTGTGTACGTCGATTTGCGTTGCATCGTCAGCAACCTGAAAAGGATCAGCAAAATGTCGACTTTGCCCCCCCCTGGAAAAATTTCTGCGGACGCCCATGCCGTTCACTTTCTTTCAACAATACTATATATTTTCAATAAAAGTTTTCGAGATCAGGAAAAGATGATCATTCGCAAAAGTCTTTTCCAATTTCAGAAAGTTTTGTTGAACAATCTTTTATAACTTTTCTCATTTCAATTCGCAAAGTTTTGAATCTAGAATTTGTTCAGTAAATGCAATTTCCTAATATTAGAGAGGATTGAGGAAGCCTCCATCAACCCCATGTATGCTACAGTGGAGGGTTTTTAACCGACCTGAAATTTAGAGACACACATATAAGAAACCATCAGAATCTTATGCAAACTAACGCTCTAGTTTCTTACCAAATAAACTCGAGTAGTTAGAAAGAAAACCACAATTTATTTCCGGAGGTTTCTAAGAGTAGTATATTTTGCTACGTCAGCTCCTGAATGCCACTCTGGAAAGTTGGGGAGCGAAATATTACGCGAGGTCCGAGCTCCAGAGCAAAAGTTTGAAATTCCACACCCAATCAGTGGTGTGCAGAGGTCTAGTGATGCCCGGGGCAACTGCTTGATTGTATGCCCCCCTGCCAAATTCAAGTATTGAGCAGTGGCATGTGGTGGTCATTGTTATTGGATGTGCGCTGTTTGTGACGTCACAATATGACGTCATTTATACGTTTGCAAACCAACGTTTTGGCGATATTTGTTGACACAACATGCATATTACTCTACACGCACTCTCCTTATTTGTTGTTGTGCAATGTGTCACTGCAATGAACACAAATATCAGCGCTGCAGGCTAAGAGACCGGAGCAAAACACAGCACTCAACGCTAAGACAGAGCAGTGGATAACTGCAAAAAATCCGAAAAGGCGTTAAAACAGGTGAACAGAACACACAGTGCTCCGTCAGCGCACTTCACAACTGCAAAAAGCGGAGTAGAACATACTCAACGCTACGACAGGGCAGTTCACAATTGCAAAACCATCAGGCTGCGCGAATGTCTCGTCGAATAACAATCGAGCAGAAAAGGTATGCGGCTGGGATGGCGGACATTCAGGGCTGATAGTTTGAAACTTGCTAAACTACACAAGAATTGAGAATGCGCATAAAGACACAAGAAAACTTTCGTTTTTTAAATGTGGCTGTTATATGTGCAACTGCTAGGGGGCAGAACAGATACAGGCTTGTGTGAGCGGTCATGATCAATCAGCCTAAACTGCCAATTAATGACAAAACTCGAAATGATGTACATGTTGCAGGCACAGGTGTGCGGCTGTATTAGCGCACACTCAGGATTGCCACGTCAAAGATCGGAAACTAGTGATGCATCAAACAGTCAGCTAAATCAAAGAAGTTGAAACAGGACAGTTTTGAAATTTGGCTCAGAAAAAGAATTTAGCGTCCATAATTACGTTTCAATCCTCTTTTAGTGATTTTTCCTTGATCGAATTATCTGAAAAAGTCACGTCACTATCAGTTTGATTGTCACGTCACTATCAGTTTGATTGTGTGTGCGCCGCACACCACGAATGTAGGTCTCTGGTGTTGAAGAATGTGAGAATTACTGGCATTTGAATACGTAAAAACTAGTGTTGACAAAAAAAAATGTTTCTTAAGTTTGGCAGTTTCGCTAATGAAAGTTGCGTTGGCGAAATGACTTGTTGCATCGAACATTCAAAAGTGAGCAACGTGTGACAACTGTGCACTATTTGATGTTTCTGGGAAAACTGTACAAGAGCATTCCAAGGCACTAACGTCAGAAGGGACGTTGCTTGGCACGCTTGGGAAACTCACGTTGTTGTAGGAAAAGCGATGCCCACGTTCGCTTTCGTGAATGCGCGGCAGGTTCACTGTAGGATTTCCGTATGAGGACTGCTGCTAGACTGGTTGAACTTTTCTTTTTTTTTGTTTGTTTATTGAAACTTTTGTTCGTTTGTTTTTGTTTTTTGTTCAACTCAGAAAAGAAAAAATCAACAGCACACAATATGATATTCAAAGCAAAAAAAAGGCAACGTCAGTTTCAGCAAAGCCAAGTAACAAAGTTAACGTCAGTGAAAGAAAATTTCCTCTTGGCGTAGTATTTCACGTTTTTGTCTATAGCATAGTATTTCAAGCCGCCTTGCAAAAAAACATAAAAAAGTTAAAGAGAAGTATTTGCAAACATAGGACTTTTTCGCTAGTTTTGCAATCACACGTTTTTTTGTAACGAGATACTACGTGACAGTGACTGTCAATGTAAACCTGTTATAACCCTGCGGTTTAATGGCTATGCGTCCTTTTCCGTCAAAAATTAAGAATTTTTAAAACATCTGTTTGCGTTCCGAACCGGGATTTTCCTTCAGGCCTAAACACGCGGTATTTGATGCGGGTGGAAAAAGATTAGGGTTGGTGAAGTTTATTCAGGCATACTGCATCGATGGTAATTGTTTATTTTATACAAACAAAAGGTCGTCAGGCATTGGCGGCAAAACTAGCGACTGCTTTTCCAGAATTTATTTATATTACTGTTACCTTGAGTTAAGTTTTCGTTAGTAACTGTTCTATGAATTGTCTGAACCTGTGATTGTTGTTTTTTCGCTGATTTCCGCATAGTATGACCGCTGCTTGTGAAAAACTACCAGATAAAATTACTTTCAAAAGTTTGGTATATTCTCTTAATTTTGTGTACTTGATATTCTTAATTTTCCATTCAGCTTGTGGTACATCAACACAATTGAAAATATTAATTAATGTATGAAAATGAACAGAAACCGGAGCTGGAGCCGGGCCCATGAAAACAAGAGCTCGGGAGCCGGAGCCACACTCATGGAAACCAGGAGCTCCGGAGCTGGAGCCATGTCCATGAAAAGAAGAGCTCCGGAGCCGAAGCTGTGTTATTTTTACGACGGATCCACAGCCCTGAAGTAATCCACACTGTAGCCGGGCACATAGCTGGTCCCGAGCAAAAATTTAACAGATAAATTGCTTTAGCAACAACTTCCAAAAATTGTCATAGTAAATTAAAATTTGCAAGAAACGAACAAGTCATAATAGTATGCTGCTGAAGTTAACGCAATGATTGATTAGGCTAGTTATTGAGCATTTTCGCCCCCTTTGTGTTGTTTCGCCCCCTATCGCCCCTTTGGTTTTTTATCCCCCTTGTCCATCAAAATTGCCTTCGAGGGGGCGATACCGCCTAATGTGAGAAATACTGAACTACGCTCTTAAAGTTTTTAAGACCAAATTTTTGACAAATCAAAACTTTTAGGAGTGCGCAGGCACACTCGGCTCCTTCATCTCTGCCTCCTAGACCTGCACGTTTGTGTAGATAGATCCTTCGGGCAAAATATCCTTTGCATCCCCAATACTTGTCTGGTCATACACCTATGCTAGGAGGTCCTACCNCATTGAAAGGGTGTGACTTGGTGGACAAGAAAAAAATAACCTCGTGGTGGAACAAGTTGAAAGATGCTATTCGTGCAATGTAAGTAGCCTACAAGGCCTGGCTTCAGAACAAAGTCGAATTTTCTTCTTTGCATACGCGGCAATAAAGTTCAAACTGCAATGTTGGGTGAACTTCGGGAATCAGCTAAATTTGAATTACTGGTAGGCAAGCAAAGTACTTTGGCTGACCATTCGGCGTCTCCGCGGCAAAAATCTAATATTGCTAGTAGTGGTGTAGTGTAGGAGNTAGGTGTGCAGGAGTGCAAGCACGTCCCAAAAAGTTTGATTTGTCGAAAATTCAGGCAAAATCTCAAAAAGTTTGGGCAAAGAAGCTTCAACATGTTTAAAAAATACTACAGTAATGAAATTATACTTTTTTGTTATTGAGTGTAGAAATAAAAGTTTATTATGTAATAGAAAACACATTAAATATGTATAAAATTAACACATTGTTTCTATTAACGCCGTGTTTAGTTTGTGAGAGCTGATAAGTAACTGACTCGTTTTTATTTTAAACCCTTGTCATTGAAGCATTTTTACATCTAGCGATCAGGTACCGCAACATCAAATACCGTGAGCTTCGTGGGGCGCAGCATTGATAGGATTTTGATACCCTGCAAGCCAAAGTTGAAGTGTCTACCAGTTCACCAATAAACTGAAGCGAGCATCCTTCCAAGAATCGCAATGTCACTGTGTTGAATCAAATTTTTGCTTCTATAGGCGATAGTTATTTTTTCTTCAAGCGTTTGGCTTCGGGGTGTTCTTTCTGTAGTTATTTTTTACTAAAATGTGATCTGAATAAAACAGCTCTTTCAAGATATATCTGTTCAAATGTAGAGCCACACCAACAAACGACCGCATACACTCTGCATACCTCTCTATACAATTACTGTACAATGCGATTATCATGGTTTGATGTATTTATTCTTGTATCCGGACTACAGCCACCTGGACAACTGCCATCAGCACAACTGCCACCTAGGACAACTTCCACCTAGGACAACTGCCACCCGGACAACTGCCACCCGGGAAACTGCTACTTAGGACAATGGTGCAGGAACACATTCAAACACTTTTTTCGTGTTTTCGTTTGTAGTGCAGTGAAAAAGAGTAAATCATTATTAAGAACTGATTTGAATATGAGTTTGAAGTGCTGTTGAAAATGGCTAATTTTTCAGGTGCGTTCCCACACTTCCTTTTTGGCACTAAACCCCTGTGCCGCCCGGACTACTTCCACCTACGCGATAATGCATTTTACGCATCACATACAAGGTATGAAATTCAGTTTGATATATCGCGTTTGGGACACGTATAGGAGTCCTGGCGGTACAGCGAGTGAGAACCTTGTGCTAAGATAATACTGTTTCACCATAGTGCAGCAAAAGTGAGTTGCTGCTGCTGCCATGTAACTCACAAATCAAACTAAGGTAAAAGAATGCACAGAACGTAAAATGAACGCAAGAAAACACGTTTCATGAGCGCGTGGAAGGAATACGATACGATAATTATCGCGATGTGTATAAGAGAGTTTTCTGTGAAAAATTTGAAGCCCATAAAAAATATTGCGTTTTGCGCTGACTTAAGAATGTTTGTGAAGATGTAATGACATCGACACGACATTCTCCACTCAAACCGTTTAACGTTGAGATTACGTTCCTTTAAAGTTGTCAGAGGATGAAAAAACGTTTGTTATTCACTAGATCCTTGTGAAGTTAATACCTTTAATGGCAGTTAATGCAAAGAACTCAATATAGGTGGCAGTTTTCGGGTAGCAGTTTTCTGGGTGACAGTTTTCCGGGTGGCAGTTGTTCTAGCCAGTGGTGGGTTTAGGGTTGGGGGGTCCGAGGCAAGACTAAAAAGGGTGCCATCTGATGACGTCATCATACCCAGCCAACCGTGATAAG
>JGI24022J15233_10002477_pt1 | contig 17378 bp, 6 predicted proteins | sample Ectturendosymbi2_FD_15233 | JGI IMG/M metagenome (IMG submission 15233)
CAAGCGCTTGCTTCAGTCGCTCGCTGCGCTTTTTCCTCCGGTTTCTGCGCGCAACTCGCACAAGACACACGATGGCGACGACCCCGACGAAGATGATGACTGCCGTGAGGGATACGACGACAATGAGAGTTGTTTGGTCGAACGCTGGGGTGCAAGTGCACTCAGCTGTCTCAGTTGCTGGGTTTGATTCGCATTTGCCTGAAATTAAAATATAAACGAATAGAACATTCGCCAGGTACTACTCACGTGAATTTAAGCAACTTTCACAAAAAATTCCCTAAGAACGAAAGATATTGCTCAGGTATATATCAAGAGAATTGGTAAACAGACCGTTTTAAAAAATTTTTGCTCTGGGTGCTTTACACGTTCTGATAAAATTCATTATTTCGTATTTAACACTCTTTGAGGAAATGAAAACAAACTATATTGTCAAAAGAGAAATTTGGAAACGAATTGTAGTAAAGCGAATCGAGCAAGACGCTACAACTTTCGTAGAAACATGTTTTTGCAAATTTTTATGGGCCGCTTTCCGGTGGATGTATCCAGCAGGACTTTCCTCGCCAGCCTTTCTTGGCCATTCTGGTCACGTAGCTGAACCATCTTAGCTTCTTAGCTGAGATCTCTCTGTTAGATGTCATTCGACATTCAGAGCATTACGAATTTCACTGCTGCGCACATTGTCGCGAAGTGCCAAACGTGAACTCATTGCAAAAATCCCATCTCTTCCGCTTGCACTTGAGATAATATTCTTTCGGTCTTCTTCGTCGTTTGAGCGAGTTGGTTTAATCCACTGCTTGGCCGCACTATAGATTTCGGGTCAGGTGTTGAGCAGCAATGCGATTGTTTCATCATCCAGAACCGTCAGGCCGTGCATTCCATGAGGAGGCCGATGGATTGGACATTGGACGACAATATGGTCGACGGTTTGTTCTTCTGCGCCACACTCACAGGACGCAGAGGAGGCCATGTCTTATTTGTGTAAACAGGAGTGGAAACGCCCGACACCGGTGCAGACGATGTTGACCCAGATCCACGCTGTTCTTGGAAGGGTCATTCCAGGAGGGTGGGTGCCGGTGTCGGGGATGACAGTGCGGAATATGGTACTTTCAGTCATTCATTCGGTCATTACCCAAGATTCATCACCCTAAGTGAGGATCGGAATCGAAACAAAAACCGATTTAAAAATTTATAGCTTTGTGATGTTTGAAAGCTCTCATGTTGTGACCACAGAGCGATAATGCTCACGCAGAACTGCGATTTCTTTACCAAACCATGTATCAATGTCTTTATTGGCCTTCTGTCATTCGCCAATACCACTTGAACGTCTCCACCTGCTGCAATGCATTGTCGCTTACCTAAGCGTGCACTGGCTATGTTCTGGAGAGACATAACACCTGGTATTTTCTCAGTACTGATTTGCATTTCCGCTTGGTCGCACGCAGAAAAAAACAATCAAGTGTGTTTTGAAGACAATGTTCAGAGGATGCTAGCAGTGCCAAACGGTTGGTCTTGCAGCGTCTAACAGTGATATGCTTGTCGACAACTGTGTATCCAATGTATATAGACTACGAAGAGGAGTGGTGACAGCACACACCCTTGTCGGAGTCCAACACCAACGGTGAATGGTTGCAACTTTACTCCGCCAACACGGACACAAACGTCTGAGCAAGAATACAGTGCCTTGACGACCATAACAGGCGGCCGTCAACACCGTACTACCGCAACACTCCCCAAAGCTTCTCACGTGGAACCTGGTTGTATGTTTTCTCGATGTTGACAAAACATACGTAAACATCTTTGGCATACTCCCAAGATTTATCGAAAATTTGCTGAAGAGTGAGAATTTGGTCTGTATTGCTACGGCCGGGACGAAAACCGCACGGGGTGTCAGTCAGTTTGCTTCATTTATTTCGCGGCATCTTTTTTGACGACACTTGGCATACACTTCTCCAGGGAGGCTAAGGAGACAAATGCCGCGGTAATTAAAAGAGATTGCGGCTTTCCGAGTTGCAAAAGTTTGTTACATTCAGTAAAGTAAGCCTGTCTCGATGAAACGTATGCAAAGATGATCAGAAAACCGATATGATAAAACCTAATTTAAAGGAAATGACACACATATATATATATATATGAACCGAGATACAGTAGTTCATCATACTTCAGAAAGATTTCACCGAACACTTCATGAATTTTAACAAATTATTGGCTACGTGAAATCGGAAGGATTATGGGTTCCGCTGCCTTCTTATTGAATAGATTGCAGTGTGTCATATGCACTGATTGGCTTCTACCCACTTGGCCTGCAATGAAGCTGGATTTCCAGGAAAGGCTACTTGCTCATTGTTCCGTGTCACTCTAACCGTTCATTTGTTTATTGTCAATAGCCGACGTGGGGGTGAAAGTGGGTGACGTCCGGTGAAAGGGGGTTGACCGGATGTTTGCAAGTAAATCTCAAAGTCCAAATGACCCACGGGCATAGAACAGCAATACCTGGATGATCAAGGTTTGGTCTGTGGAAAGTTATGCACATTTTTGATCTCTTCTTCTGACCGGTTTGCGAAAGTAATCCTGCGCATTGGCATGGAGCTGACCATGAACTCCACTGGGACCATGTAAAGCAGTTTACCTGCAGAATAAAAATAAAATGGAACGCAGTTAGAATGATGAGGGAAAACAGGAATTCGTCCATATTCTAATAACTTCGTTAACAAATTTTTCATTCAGTGTAGCATTTGCAGCAATGTTCCGTGTGATTACAAACAACAGGTTGAGAAATAAGCTTATTGACAAATAAAAATGCCTATTTAATTACCTTACTAATCACCTTTAGCTGAGCATTGATCATGGGATGTGGACCGAAGCTTAGGAATTCTTACAAACTAGTTCTTAAATACTAACTTGAATTTTCAGTGACAGTAAATGAAATAGAATTGGCTGCGAGAAGGCGTTATCATTTTGACTTGCTTTTGGAATTCACCTTCGATGAACAGCAAAACGATTTTGTAGATAGCTAAGTTTGCCCAAAGCTGTAATAACGTAAAACGTTGGACAAGAACAAGCAATCATCCGCAGTTAATCTGCAGCTAAGCATTTATAACAAAACACAGACCTTTTTCTTGTGCTAAGCACAAGCATAAAAATCCATATAACCTGTCCTTATGGATATATATTGATTTACTCACAGACCTGACAAAGCATATTGAATAGCTCATTAAAAGTATAATGAGATTCATTAAAGCATTTTTAATAACTCATTAAACTGTGCACACCGAGCAACGTCCTTTACTCTCAGTAGAAGCAAACGCGTAACCAGTAGCCACCAATTTCGATCCGTATCCTTCATATCTTTCATCTAAATGTGTTTTGAAAAATTTTTTGCCACGTTTCGTTTAATTTTGTGGTGTTGCATTCAACTTTTGAAAACCACATGATCCTTTCAGAAATGTTCAACTAATTTCAGCTTTTCAATTGTTAGAAGAATAATACAGAAAATATTTTTTTCGATTCTGTTTGTTGTCGTCTGTTCATTTGAAAAGAATAGATTGCTGGGGTAGATTATGGAGTAGAAAAAGTATGAGTTTATGAAGAAGTTTATTTTTGTACCCATTTCAAAGAGTTTTGAGATGAAGAAGTGAAACCTTCCGATAGATCAAATGTTTAAGGTCTTGTACGGATAAGGACCTACTGAAAACACTTTTTAAATTTGTTATGTTCCGTTCAGATTGAAAGTTCATTCAACCGTAAACAAGTGATTAATTTTTGAAGTAGTTTGTTTTGATGCCGTAGGTTACAGGGGCTCTCAGCCTTTTCACGCATGAGGTCTAATTAATAAGCAGACAGAGGATCCTTGGCCCACAGACTGTACAACTTCTCCAATGCGACAACTGTTTCACATGTATAGAGCAGAAAAAAAACAACTTTTAATAACACAATGTGCGCTACAATCAGTGCGAAGGCTGAGTCAGTTTGTTGTTAGAAAGCATAAATATTCGAGTCTCAATGCATGATAATGCACAAACCAAGTCATCTAGATTTCGTTTTCATGGCAACAAGTGTCACTTGTCTGCCTCAAATTGATGCAGTAACTGCATATTTTTCACGACGGCCATGGTAGACTACATGGAAATTTCCATGTCGCATTAATTTTTAACACATATTGACGAAAGAGAGCGTATTAATTATGGCGTTTGTAGCTGAGAAGAGCTACGTATATTTTCGATTAAAAAGTTTATTCTGCAAAACGTACTCAATTTCAATCATACCACGCCGTGACCCACCAACGATCTTCCGTGGCCCACTAGTGGGCCATGACAAACCTGCAGTAAAAGGTTATACATGAATTATTACAAAAGTGTTACAAAAGAAGAGTGAAATCTTAAAAAAATTCACTACCAAAAAGCGCGACGTTGCATGGCACACAGACATAAAGAACCTTGCGCAGATGTATTTCTCAACTTAACAGCTATGTGAATAAATGATCAAGGAATGATTCTGCTGAATTAAACGTATACAAAAGCATACACCGGAGCTGAATTGCAATGTTTCAGATTTGCAACACTATATGGTTGAGGTTTCTCACTGGATCAATAAATTGAATAGTTAGGAAACGATGTTTGTCGTGTGATGATATTGAAAAAGTCTGCACACTTGCTTTTCCCTAATTGTTAATAAATTGCAGCATTTATCGTGATGACTATTATACACCCTGTCTGTGCGCATGCAATAGACACAAATGTTGGAAGAAAATTGAGGAAGGTTGGTTGGTTATTTCCTAAAATCTGCGAGACAATAAATGTTTTCAGCTTTTCGCATAGGAACTCATTAGCAGTTTTAACGCTGGAGAAGGTTACAGTAAAATTGTGCAAATGTGTAAAGTGATAGTAGTAAAAGCTAGTGACTCTCTTCTTGATATTGCACTGACTGCAGATTATTTATCTGAGGCATTTGGCGCAGCTGTTCTGCTAGTAATGGATTTAGATTAAACAAAGAGTCACTTGGCCCAGACGCTTATCTGATAATTGTGTGTGGCAAGAACGAAACTGATTTTCTTTTTAAAGCTAAACAACCGCAAAAATGTTTTCACTAGTTAGGATGCTGATTAACGTTCGGTAACTGCGAGCACAAAGAAGTGCATTAAAGTAATGAGCAAAAATTCATCCCGGCACTGAGGTAGAAGCGAGGAGTGAACATGGATACTGTTATTTATCAGCAGGATGAAGCAAAACCGCATTGCTCCCATAGGTGTCAGAAGGAATATTTCCAAAGTGGGCAATAATGAATTTGTCCATGGGCAGCAAAAAACATTTTTCCAGGGCGGGCCAAAAGTGGTGAGGTTTCATTTTCCCTCTCGAAACTAACAAAATTACCTTTTTTTGTTAGAAATGTAATAGGAAAATGTCAAATTTCAAAATCCAGGGAGGGCAATGCCCGCCCTTCCGACGCCCACGATTAATCCAAAATGCCTCACTCGAAAACCTCTACCGTTACTTCCTTGGAGACAGACTCATTTCTCTTCATACAGACCACCCTTGCCCTGCATATTCTCCATACTTATCCCCTTTGGACTATTTTCTATGGGGATACCTAAAAGCTAGTGTTTATATGTTAACAATCGCCAAAATATTGATGCGCTCAAGAATAGCATTCGAATGGAGGTCACGAGAATTACCAATGAAATGTTGGGCATAGGTGTAGGAGCAGGCAAATGTTTGGGGGTGCGAAGGGTTTTTGCCCGAGTTTCCCCAAATTTATCCGAAACAAAATTTCGGGACACTTTTCGTTTGAATATTTCCTCATAAAGGCCGGTTTTTCGGATGACCTCCAAAAACAAAGGTCTTCATGTGATTTTGGACTCCATTTTTTCAAATCAAAGCACATTGGGGGCCATTTATTCAAAGCATGTTGGGCACCATTTTTCTAAAAACAAAGCACATTGGGCGCCATTTGTTCCCGTATTTCTAGGGAATTGCACAGAGTTTCAAAGATTTTGCTAAAGTTTTCACAGTATTTGCTCAGGTTTCCACGGATTTTGCCCGGATTTTCAGAGATTTTGCCCGGATTTTTCCCAGATCAAAACTTTTGGGGGTGCGCTTGCACCCCTGCACCCCCGCCTCCTGCACCCCCGCCTCCTGCACCACTGGTTGGGCAGGGTCATTACAAACTTCAATGTGCGAGTAGTCACAATGATTCAGCCCCAATAGGTTGGATCGAGAACATTACAAAATATTGATTTGTCATCACAAAACGGTGGTGTACGAGGCAAAAGTTAAAACCACACGAAAATTACATGTCTGCAAGACGGTGTCAGCTGACTGTGTGGAAACAAACGCCGACAAAGAGCGTTTGTTACGCACATCTCTTTGTTGATTGCACGGCTTCAACACCCGTTGTTCATTTACATCATGTTTTCCGACGCCGTGTTTTCCAAGGAAATCAGCAATGAATTATGATCATCGCCAACGCGTGCATTAAGATGTCTAATTGGGGAATTCTTCAATGCAGCAGGTAGACTGTCAAAGAATACAACCTTGACTTCGTCAGGAGTGCGCAGAGTTTCAGTTTCGCATATAAGGACAGATTATATTCAGTGGAACAGATCCGTTTGGTTTCACCATCATGATTCGTTACAAGACACCGATAGGGGGCGCTGATGAGCTCGGCGGTTCGTTGGAAATTGCAAAACTAACTGCTCGAATGGCGCAAGTTCCTTTTGTTTTCGTCCTGGCGAGGAAAACGTGTTTTTCTTTGATAAAAGTTGAATCCTTTTTCGTGCAAGGCAGCAGTGTCAACTTGCTTTGTTTCCAATTCCTGGTCAAGTATGGTCGGCTTCCTCAAAAAAGATATATTCGGCACGTGGTCTGGGTCAGTAGAAAACCCGGACAGCATGGTTCAAATATTCCAGCTACACAGACGAAGAGTACTTTGGGCTCTTTTTTGTCGCGTTGCAGCCACAATGCTGCGTCGCCTGAGCCAGCCAAAGAGAGTCAAACGACTACCCTCCGCACAGCAGCAATTGAGATTGCCCGCTCGAACAAGTTCAGTCTACAGTGCCACCGCTGCCACGAACTTAGCGTTACATGAGGCGCAGCCACCTCGCCACAGTTTCTGCAGGTGAAATATTTGCATCCACTTCCGAGTTTTGTTCTATTTTTATTTATTTACTCAGAAAGTGCAGGTTGACGAGACAGCAGGGATTCGTAGTTTTGGAAGGGTAGCAGCTGACCAACGAGACTCGTCATCTCTTTCACCATAATTCACGACCCATGGCCACGTGTTCTATAACCCGGTTTTTAGCAAGTGGACAACCGTTAACCGCGCTGCTGTATCGTGTGTGGGAGAGCGCGGAGTCTTTACATTTGCTGATCCCTCTCCAAGACAATCTCAGGAAATGTTTATGATCACCAAGTTGCATAGTCATCAGCAGCCACACTTCGCATCCCTTAAATTTCGGTATAGAGGGCGTCGCGTTTCTCAAAAAGTTGTTAGTATGTAATCCAACTTCCATGATTTAAACATAAACAAACTCTTAGTAACTTGATTGCCAAGCTCTGTGTAATTTTTTGCAGAAGTCTAAGCTGGTCATTGTAAACATAATCAATTGCCAGACGTTTAATAGTGCAACGGACCTGTTTCATAAGCGCGTAAATTTAGCAAGCGATTAATTTCTGCAGCTAATACATTATGAATCAGACATCACAATTTTTGACAAAAGATTTGCACCTCATCAATCCCTGAGCGACATTCTCTGTTCCCATTGCAGACCTCGGCGAAACTAATGGTTCTTCCTTGGGAGCAGTCAGTTGAGTTATCAAGAGCGTTGCAGTCAAACTGGTTCGGTTGACATCGTTTAGAGCAATATTCTTCATCACTTCCATCCAAGCACTCCTTTTTACCGTTGCAAACCTGACAAGAAATTCATCGAAAAAGCGCTTTAAGCAGCAACGTTTAATGTCAACAATTATGTTACGCTAATGCGCTTCGTTAAAAAAAGTGCTAATTGCAAGTACAAGAAAATAACTTAAGATCATATAGCTTTTTGCAAGACGATGATCCTCTAGAAATGTTTTCAACCATGTACCAACTCATATCATCACTGACAGAAGATGAGGGATGGTGGCGTGTATTGTTTTTGTAAAACATTTTAGTTCATGTGTTAGAGAACGATTTGAATTTTAGAGCGTCCATATATGAAGCTTCCCAAGAACGTTTTGCTGCAATGAATTGCTTCCTCGTCACCAACGTACGTGTATCTTATGTAATATCTTCCTTCAGAAAAATTTTGTCTCATGAAAAAGTGATTCTCAGTGTGGTCCAATAGGACCACCGGTGGTCCATCTGAATTTGCTCGTGGTCCACAGAGAGTTCCTTAATTCCTTGATAAAACGTTCCTGAAAATCGTAACCTTGCCCTTGAGTTAACTGACCTATATGCAATACAGTTTGGACTACTTGTTCATGAGGTATCACTAGAGCAAAATGGTCGATCGGGTATTTTTTTGAAAAGATGGTCCTTGGGTCAAAAAAGGTTGATAACCACTGCTCCAAGACAAAGATCATCAACTTGGTAGAACATGAAATGGCCCGCGATACAAGCAAATACTCGTATACAAAAGTATATACAACTTAATATGCATAAGTGGAACGTTCAAATTCCACACAAAGAGTTGTTTTGATATTCATCTTGTTTAAAAACCTAAATCCGTTAGTTCTCATTCATTCAAATCATTTGCATTTCAATCTTGCCTGAATCTCTTTCATACTCGACATTCGCGACCACTTAAGTCAGCTTCTGACAAAAATGTCAGCAACAGACTTTATCAGCAGCAGGTTCTTGCGAAATATTTGGACAATGATGTACCCGGTCTTGTTAATTGTGTTTATTCTGAAATGATTTATTCTGAAAAATGTGTTTAATCTGAAATATAATTGCGCAGGTAAAATAGCAGTTTTAAAAGTCAGTGATCACTTCTAAACTATTTTACTACGTTAATAGTGTCTGTATGTTCCTCCGGTTATCTTGTACCTGGCAACTGATCGTTGCGTCAGGATTCTCAGCATATTTGGTTCAGAGCTTTCAAAAATATTTCCAATTTTCTTTGTTTCTTTGGAGTCTCGAGACATGGTCTCGGCGTCGAGATCGACTCGAGACCGAGTTTTATGAGTCTCGACCTGGAAGGTGTAGGTTTCGATTCCCTTTCAAAACAGAATTGCTCACAACAGACCACTCATAACGACCAGTTCACAAAAGAACACGTTCATAATTAACAGACAATTTTCATAACGGGCCTGTTATAAACGTAGTCTATTATGAACGTGCATGGTCTGTAATGAACGTGGTCTGTTGCGAACGTGGTCTGTTTCGAGTGGTCTGTTACGGTATGAATGGTCTGTTATGAACAGGTCTGCTTTGAACAGACACCGTAGGTTTCGGTCTTGAACCCTTTTTCTCGAAACTTTGAGCAGCCTATCTATATCGACATATCTTTGAAAAGCTTCACCAGTGCAACATACTTGCTGTTGGTGTTGGATCCTTAGTCATGGAAAAGTAAGAAAAAATTGGCAGAAAACGAATAAACTTCGACGAAATTGAGTTTCGGAAGGGAGGATGACTTTTTCTAGCTAAAAGTATAGCTAAAAAAGTAACTTTGAAGAAGCTGAAAAAGTTTCGTAGTGCGAGTCTCGATCTTGAACGTTCAGGTCTCGGATTTTTCGACAGTCTCAGTCTCGGAGGTTACTGTCTCGACTACGTCACTTGTTCTTATTTTTTATCCCAAGTATATTACTAAAAACTCACGAGTGTACGATTTTATGTGAAAAAATGAAGTAGTTGACCTCATGTTCACAGTTGCTGCTTTTGAAATTCGCAGGTTCTGGTAAAGACAACAGTGCACCTGGAATTTACCTCATTGTGCAAAACACACTGAGGAAACTTTGTGCACAGAAAACCTCGACATCTTCCTTCGTAGAACAGGCAGTTAATTTCGTCAACTCCGCTGAAGCAATCCTTAGCACCGTTGCAAACCTGCATTAAATATTTTGTTTATTGCCTCTCTACTCGCAGTTTTCCAAACGTTCAACAGAAATTGGTTCCAGGTTGTTTGAAAATTGAAAATGACTATTACATTATTAATAAAATATAAAAATTAGTCGAAAGGACAAGTCAGATAACTGTTCCAAACTAAATCAACTTTATTACGTATTGCTTCAAAGTTCGACAGAAACAATGCCAAATGCATGACTAGCCAGTTTTGATTACGTTCCTTCCATGCAACCTTAAAATATAGCAGCCGCTAAACTTTTCCTAAGCCTGAATGTGGAAGATTTCATCGGGTTTTAAGGGAAAATGATTTAATAACTTTATTTAAGATTTTCAAAATTCCAGTGGAAGCAGTGAATCGTTTTTTGAGAAGTGATGAAAACAAGTTTACCTATCATGCCAAGAAATACCTGCTGATCTCAGCATGGCAACACTTATTAGGACGTTTCAAAGTTCGGCTAAATTTTGATTGTCCAAAAGCCTTTGTTTTGAAGTTATCATAATGTGAGCAAAAACACACATTAAATTTTTTGACATTACGCAATGTATCTAAATTAATTGCGAAAACTGTGTTGAATGGGTTTGAATCAGAAATACGCTATTATCGAAAGATTCAATCTCCACCACAATGTCTATTGACTACGAACTTTCAGTTTGATGTGATCGATATGACACATGAAATTTGAATAACTTTCATCCTCCCCTGAAACATCAAAGTTTAAGAAGCTAAAGCCTTTGCACTTAGATGCGTGGTTCGCAAACTTATGCGTGGTTTGCAAACTATAAAATTGTTACTGGTTCCATGGGCGTCGGAAGGAGGGCAGTGGGAGGCCTTGGCCCTCCCTGGATTTTGAAAATTTCAGCAAAAAAATATTGTTTTCTTAGTTTCGAGTATGAAAAACAAATTTCACCACTTTTGACCCCCCTACAAAAATTTTGTAAAAATTCACTAGTGACCTCTCCTTGGAAAAAACCTTCCGACGCCCATAACTGGTGTTGAAGCGAAAAAGGTACTTGCTATCCTTGCCTGACTTCATGACAAGTGGTCATTTTGTATTCCATAACTTGAAAGGTTTGAGAATAACAAGCAACATCTTCTAGCATTGCCAACTAAGGTTGAGGCAGACAGGCGTACTTTGCTGCGGTCGAAGCATTGCACATCCCTGGCAGCGCATCCGTAGTCGTTCGCTGAACAGAACTTTCGGCAGGTTGTTTGAGCGCTGTTTGATTCATCGCTTCCATCTCCACAGTCGTTGTAATCGTCACACTTGGAAGACGAGCAAAACTTCCTCCCTTTAAAACCGAAGCGGGGTTTCATTACACACTGAACTTGCGCAGAGCTGAACTGCATAAAAATCGGTTTCATACCATTTGCACAGGTTAATAATTCATTGCCTCGTTGGCAAGTCAACGAGCACTGACTTTGAAAAGAGCTCGAGCAGCAGTCAATGCTACTGGATGAAGTTCTGCAAAAGAAAAATGAAAATTGTAAAACTTTCGTCTGCCGCAAGTAATTTGAAACGATAGCTTGTACTTGTAGCGTAGGAACGGCGGAACGAATATATAGTGGGAGTCGTGGGTCCTATCTATGGGGAACTACAAACGTAATGGTTGACTGACTACGTGGCGTAATCGGAGATCATTCAACCGTGGAAAGACGTTTCTGCATAATTTCTGACAAGATGGAATGGTGGAAACGCACCAAAGGTAGCTGTGATTTTATCGCAGAGTTTTTCATATTTTGTCTGTACCACTAGCTTCAAAAGATAGGCGGTTCTTATCTTCTGTGAAGCAAACCTGCGGTAATCCCAATGTGGGTAAGCAAAAATGGTACTAATTTTCAAGTAGTGCCGGTTTTACAAACCAAGAAAACATTCCGAAACGTCCTCGCCATACCCGTTCGTAAGACTCTATAATTCGACACTTGGCGCAAATCTCTTGTGCGAGCAGGGGCGTAACGCGGGGGGGCAAGGGGGGCGCAATACCCCGGGCGCCGAGTCAATATGGGGCGCCGAATCACTGCGGGGGCGCCGAAAAGTCCAAAAAAGTCGCAAATACTTTCTTCAATAGAGTGAATTTGCTTCAGAAAGAGCTCAGTTTCGAACATGGGGACGCCAAACTTGTTTCTTGCCCCGGGCGCCATCTAATCACGTTACGCCCCTGCGTGCAAATAGTGTGTATTTGGATATACACATCATTTTTAACTTCTACTGCGCACACGACCATCCTGAGCTTCCTTACTGCACATACTGTAGATGGTTCATTAATTTACCACAGGAATGTTTGTATCTGAATAAGCTTGTCTTATCTACAGGGTCAGGCACTCAGCGAAATATGCTTTATGACGAAAAGGTAAAAATGCAGAATAATAGTAGGGGTTCCTTGTTTCTCAGATCCCCTTGAAAAATAGTGGCAGGTCCGGATCCTCAACTCTGCTTGTTACGCCGCCCAGAGCCTTGGATCAAAATTCGTTTCTAGGTGTATTAGAAATCAAAACGACAATTTAGTGGCAAGGTTTCTTCTGGGCTACACGAAAACAATCAACCCGTAGCTAGGTTTAAAGGTTTGGGGGGAAATACAAACAATGCGTAAAACTCTAAAGTTTGTTGGAATCAAATATGGAGGCAGCGCATTCACTCTCAAACCCCAAAATAAGATATGTGTTTAGATTCGAAGACAATTTAAAAATCAATTTTGTAAGAAGTATGTTCAGAGCTAAAATCTTCGAAAAAGCACAAAATTATCACCTTTTTTCAACAAGCTTAGTTATGGATCCACACGAAACACAAGCTGATATGCTGTCATTGTAGGAAAGCCATTCGCCTGCTGAGATTTGACACCTGCAAAATGTTTTAAGTTCTTACTGAGTTTATAAGCGATGCGCTTTGGATTGCGACAACTGATAAAAATGCTCAGAAAACAATTGTTCAGCTATCAACTTGGTCCATCAGACAACATCAAAGTTTTGAAAATGGAAATCACAAATTTGTTTTTCGTCGCGTTGTGGAAAAACAGGTATTGGACCAACCGAGAAGCTACAGCGCAAAAAAATCTGGAGCATGAGTGTTTGTCATTCTCTCACTTATGCAGGGACGGATCCATGGGGGGCGATTGGGGCGATCGCCCCCACTAAAACCTACAAAAGTAACTTTGATCACCATGATTTTGAACAATTTAAAAAACAGCATTCGCCATCGCCATATAAAGCCATTTTGTTGTCCATTATTTTGTCACAGGAGTGTTGTGAAGTATGCTTCATGTCTCTTACAGTAGCGAAGCTGTTATGAGACTTGGCTAACAACTATCACTGAAATCGCCCCCCCCCAACCTTACTGGCTGGATCCGCCCCTGAACTTGTGAGATTTTTATTCTAAACTAATGATTCTCAACCTGGTCCAGGTGGACCACCGGCGGTCCACCTGGAATTTCTAGTGGTCCAAAAAGATTTCCATAAATCCTTGATTATTTTATTAAGGACTAAGTTTGAACACGCCGTTGAATTCACCGACCTATCTGCAATGTATTTTCGATTACTTGTTCATGCGCAACAGTGTATTTAAGGGGAGGCGAGCGAGGCCCTTGTCTCGGGCCCCCTTAAAAGGGGGGAGTAGCGCAGCCAAGCATTTTGTTCGGGAGAGGCCAGTCACTGACGTCGTCGTGAGTCCGACTGTTCCTCCCGTTTCTTTCCGCGGGGTGCATGGCCTCTTCGGCCTCATTCTAGCTGCGCTACTCGGTGTTTCACGTCTAAAATTTCCTCGTTTTTGGTGAAAAACTTGATATCCGCTCATATAATATTTTCCGAAGCACATCATAATTAAGTATTCTGCTTTCAAAGGGACCCCAACAGCCATTGTAATGCGTAAGTAATTTGCTTTTGAAGGGGCCCACTACAGCAATTGTGTTGTGCAAGTACTCTGCTTTCAGAGAGCCCCCAACAGCAACTGCAATGTGTAAGTACTCTGCTTTCAAAGGGGCCCCCAATAGCAACTGTAATGTGTAAGTACCTTGCTTTCAAAGAGGCCCCAATCACCACTGTAATGTGTTAGTAGCCTACTCTGCTTTCACAGGGCCACCACCAGCATCTCCAATGTGTAAATAAGGAAAAGTTTCAAACTAACTTTAAAAAGAGTGTGAGGTAAAAGTTGTCCCAAAATGCTCTGAAAAAAACCCTATCAAGTAAAAGAAAAAATGTATATCAAATGATAACCTTTTTCACTGTCAGAGAATGAAGCTTCTCATAATGTGGGTAGTGTGGGCGACTGTGAAAAAGGGGCCCCCTTCTTTAAGAGCATACCGTATGTAGTGCATATGAAATCCCAAGAGGTTTGTTGTGTTCAAACATAGACCTGTGTTGCACTCCATTAATTTGTATCAAACTCAGTTTGCCGTTTAGATTAAGTCTACTGTAAATTGCAGTCTACAATTATTTGTTTAATACGGCATTTTTTAGTCAATGAACACTGGTAAGTATTTACAAACACTACACAGAGCTCGCCAAGGATTTCCATCCAAATTCTCCGGGAAAACGAAAACTAAGCCTAACCACTATTCGAAACTTTAACACTAAAGCTAGTTCTACCCCCATCCCCTAACCATAACGCTAATGCGGCATAGAGAGGTGCATAACACCGTGGTCGGCATAACCCCTTCCTGGGCTCGATCAAAAGGTCTTATCACGGTTGACTGAACATAATGACGTCATCGGACGCCCCTTTTCAGCTTTGCTTCGGGCTCCCTCAACCCTAAGTCCAACACTCTTCATGAGGTGTCAGCACAGCAAAGTGGTCCATCAGATATTTTTTCAAATATGGTCCATGGTCCAAAAAAGTTGAGAACCACTGTTCTAAGCAATACTGACCGAAAATACTGAAGAAGACTACAGCTTATTTTTTTAGTATCAGAGTTGCTGCGCCTGTTAACGAACCCAAGCGCAGCCATGGGACACACACAAGAGCACATACAGTCCATACGAACAATGCACAAAATCATGTACGCCACGATGCCTTGTTAAAGATTTGATTAAAGTCTTGGAGAGGTTGCCTGTGCCTGAAATGAGTTTCGTCCACGATGAAGGTGTTCCGATGGCAAACAGGCCAAGACGACCGGGCTTCATGATGAACTGCATCTCATGACCGAACGGACTGAACAACTGCCCGCAACTTTCCAGAAGGCTTTAGCGCCAAATTATACGGTCTTGCTATGAACCGGCGTAGAGGCAGTGGCGTAACTAAAGGTTTGAGCCAAGGGGGAAAACTTAGCTGAAGGGAGCCCACTAGTTAACACCAGACAAAACCTGAGAAATGACGGATGTGGATGGCTATACAGTACTAAAGCCTATAATGTCACCGGAAAATACTCCGAAAAACGCAATAAAACAACAACCTACTGAAAACCAAAAGAATACCAAAACCGAAATAAGCTAACTGGTGGCCGTTTTTCACATTTAGATTGCCAGGGAGGCGGTGCGCACCACCGTCAGTTACGCCACTACCTCGAGGGGGCGTCAAGACCTTACAGCACTGAGAAGGATGCACTTACCACAAGCTGGACTACAGGCCGGTTGTTTTATTTCCGATGTTTTATGATTTTATCATAATATGCGTTTTGAAGTTCACAACAGTGTTTCAGACTGATCAGTATGGATAGTAAATCTCAATAGAGAAGTACTGAACACGATGATTAGTAGGCTACAAGCCACTGAGGACTTGGAACTGATGTCTGACTGCTTGCAGTTAGTACAAACTACGACATGTCACTGCGACAGTTTGGAAGAGAACTGTTGCTTATGTCACCACGAAAGTAATACAGGTAGCGAGTTCTCCTCGCCAGACATATGTGTTCAGCATAGGCGTGGCTTGCAAGAACACCAAGTAAAGTTTTTTTTTGGTGTTGGAGTCAAAATGCGAAAACATTTTATCTGATGTACCGGCAATGCCGGATTAACCGTTAGGCTACTGAGGCTGCAGCCTTGGGGCCTGGAAAAATTCGTCCCTGATTTTTTTCATTTATTTTTTATTACAAGTAACTACCGAATTATCCCTTAAATATAAAATTTATGAAATTAGACGAAATATCTGAGCGCTATTACTTTTAAGTGTAGAGAGTGATGTTGGTAGACGTTTGAATGTAGATGACATCATTCATACGTTTGCCAGCTTTTAAATTTACGCTATGACACTGAGTTACATTTAATACAGTACATGTTTTTATGTTATGCTTACGTTATTTCGCAGTACTGTAAATAGTTTCATTTTCTCATGTATGTGTTTCTACTACTTTTTGTAGCTTAGTTTGCAAAATTATAGGCCCTTCTGCAGTAAACAGCCTGAGACCTACAATACTCTTAATCCGGCCCTGTGTACCGGCCATTCTTTTACGCTGAATCAAATTTCCTCACGTAAGACTACCTTGCACGTATTTGCAATAGCCAGAAAAATATTGCTTCGTTGAAGTCAAACCTATGGCTCTGAACAAGCAAAGTATAGCTCACCTACTTTTGAGAAATACTGAGTTCAAAATTGCTTGTCGGCATCAGGATGGTGTTAGCATGAAGATGGATTGGCGTTTAGTCATTAGTTTTGATGTTCATAAACTGATGACTAGAGCCATTTTTCATGACCTAAAAATCTTGATAATATGACTTTATTCTTAAGAAAATGTGACTTCATATGACCAAATAAAAATGAATGAGCTCTGTTTTTTTCAGTCATAGACCGAAATGTTTTTGAAATAACTAAGAATTAAGTCATTTCGGTCAGAATATCTGAAAATATGGGCTGATGCACACTGCTACGGCGAGTTTTAATACAACTCTGAGACAAATAACCGAAATGTCTCAGCAAAAAACTGACCAGAATGTCTCAGCGAAAAAAAGCAGACTGAACTAGAACGTACACAACTACTGTACAAAAAGCATTACCAGCGAAAATAAGCATAGGAGATGGTAGCCCATGGTTTGTTGAAGCTCCACTAAAATAAACAGCTGAAAACATGAGCAAATGTATAGTTTAGTTTGAAACAAACTGAAAAAACATGTATGGACATTAGTTTATTTCTTTGGGACAGCATGAACATGCATTCTTAGGCAGTACGTTACGTATCATCCAAATAACTTGGTTCACCTACGTCTTTGTCAACATTCGCAGGGTGGCCTTGTTTGAATCAGCGGGATGCAGCTTAGACCTAGCGATGTTGTAGTTTCACCCGGTGTTTTGAGATTGTTCTGCAGTGGTTCTTAAACTTTTTCGAGCGCGACCCAAATCTGAGTTTTATGAACATCTCATGACCCAAACCTCAAACATCGAAAAAATGTATTTTTAATGTTAGCACTCTGCTATTTTTTC
>JGI24022J15233_10002482_pt1 | contig 17364 bp, 8 predicted proteins | sample Ectturendosymbi2_FD_15233 | JGI IMG/M metagenome (IMG submission 15233)
AGTAAAATTTTCAAGCAAATTTTTAGGGGTTCGAAGGATTTTTGCCGCATTTGCCCAAACTTTCCCGAAAAGCTTTTGTGCGCCTTTTGCCCCGAAATTTTCTCCACAAAGAACATGAATAACTGTTTTTGGTGTGACCTCCAAAATAGGTCCTGATTGGGTTTTTCTGCAAACGTTGGGCGCCATTTTTGCCCAGATTTTCAAGGATTTGGCCCCAAATTTTCAAAGGTTTTGCCCAAATTTTCAGGGATTTTGCCCAAATTTTTGACAAATCAAAACTTTTTGCATCCCCGCCTCCTGCACCACTGTAGCAGTTAGCTGATTTTCTAGCAGAAAACCGTTTGTGAGGCTTAACAGGTAACAAATTCCTGACAAAAATTTGTTTCAATAGTTTTTGGAGATGAAAACTATGCCATTTTTATCAAAAAAATGTATCTTCTTGATGAAGCTTTAAATTGGGCAACACCAGGACCAGGCACATGGGCGTCCGCAAAGGGGGGAAAACGGGCATTTCCCCCTTGGAAATTGGGACTAAGAAGCAAAAATTTATTGAAAACGCGAAATCAGAAGTTTAATTCCGATTAGTTGGGTTAAGCCTTGTAATGATAGTTTATTTGCCGGTGAAACACTCACTCGGCACGAGAGCCAGGTTCACAGTTCTAGTTCTGGTGTCATATGCAGTGACGAGCTTGCAGTTCACTCATAACTGCTGAACGTAGACATCTTGGCACGTAATGCAGCGAAACAGCGACTGCTGATATTAGTAAGCCACGGAGGTTTATACCAGGGGTCTCAAACTCAAATTGCTCCGAGGGCCAAATGAGGACTTATAAAGTAACTCGAGGGCAGCATATACGGCGCTGACGCAGCAGTGACTGTACGTGAACCTCACTTGAAACATTTAAACCTGCGAAAGATATCGTGAGTTACAGGCAAATCATTTCTAGCCATCTCAACGTTCGTTTAAACTTTCAAGGGAACTTGTTCACTCGCTGGCCGAGCATTTTTAAACACCGGCGAATAAACTAAATGACGTAAATGTTGATTATTTGAAAATTCCCAAAAAGCATCGCGGGCCGCACAAAACACCCGTGCGGGCCACATGCTGTCCGCGAGCCACGTGTTTGAGGCCTGGTTTACAATATATGTGTAAAACAGCATGAGTGAAAAAGAAACATTGCTGCCAACAAAGTGCATTTTTGCAACCAACACTCCCTCTGAAGTGCGCAACTGTACAGACCATTTACGCAGTGAAATCTCAACTCGCGCACTTGCGACATTCCAAAACATAGAAATAACACAAAAACAAGAAGCTATTTGAAATAAATGCGTACTTTGTTTGGTTTTTGATAATATTTTATATACTTATTCAGTTTTTTTAAGGAAAATGTTAGGTACCGGCTGTGGACTTGTGGGGACCCGATTTCTCTGATTCTAGCGACCCGATTTTCAATTCTAGGGACACCATTCGGGTCCCTAAAACGACTTAAAAAAACCCTGTACTTGTTCTAATAATTCACAAAGCTTTCAATTCATTCAGAACTCTGCTAGCTCAGTCTGAAAATCTTCATGCACACTAAAACAAACATTTGTTCAGTGTAAAATGATCTTAGAAAGAAAACCCTGTTTGCAACTATTGCCGTAATTTTAGGCGTTTTCTTTTTGGTGTAGAAAGGGTGAAGCGCTTTGTGTACGTCCATTTTCGCTGCATTGTCAATAAACCGAAAACGATAGGCCGAAGCAAAATTTCGACTTTGCCCCCCCCTGGAAAAATTTCTGCGGACGCCCTTGGTACTTAGTTTCGTCACTTGCCACCACATGTAACACAACAAGTTTGCGTTGTTGTTTTGAAAAAGGCGGAACGAAGCCGCTTGGTTAGACAGATTTTTATGTAGTCTAATACCATAGACATATGGGGCGGGAAGCAGGGGGAGAAATTTCCCCCCAGATTCGGACAGGAAAAAAAATTCCGGCAATACTGCCCGATCTGTTTAGGCAGTTTTCTTAAACAGAATAATCGTTCTGCAAAACTTTCCTATTGAAGATTGTAGGCTATTTTACTGGCTTAAAAATTCAGACAAATTTCCTTTTCACCCCAAAGCCAAAGGTCGTTCAACAATTTAAAACGTAATGAGCTTTTGAAATTGCAAAGCAACCAATTTTTAAGCTGCATCAATCGTCAACGCAATTTAAGATGTTGATGAAATGGTGTCGAAGCCACTGTCAAAACGTGTTCTTTACTTATTTAGCTTATTTAGTGAGCGATGTGCTGTTTTCATTTCGTTATACTGCTGTGATCTTCCATCTTCCGCAAAAGACCTTTTAAGACCAACTGGAAAAACTGATTTTACTTCAGTGCAGAGGATGGAAATTTTGTAACGGTCGAAGCCATGACAAAGCTTAACTTCAACTTTTTAATTTGACAACTTTAAAATTTGAATTTGACTTTGAAATATTTTCAATATGAAAGTCGACAGGTGTCCAGAGTGTTGCTAGTGCCTACTGCCTAACACTAACTAACCCAAAATTTTGTTTTTATAAAAAAGTTGGAATTTTTTTTAATGCTTTACGAGCTGAATACCCGTTCTATTGTCATTTCCGCCATTGTTCTTCTTCATTTGACTATATTTATAGCAATAAGAAACAGCAGTGAATCTGACATACATTAAAGTTGTTGATCAATTTATAATTTCATTGATGGAGGTCGCCCAATGCAATGCGGACAGTTACAAGCTTGACGAGCATGACTATGTCTCGCAACGCTGTCAGTGCCTAATAGGTAAGCTTCGACGACTCCACGTTGTTTTGATGGACAGAATCAGCTGAAAGCAATTGGCTTTCTCATTGGTTTGGAAGCTGTCTCCACGTGGAGAACATCAATGAGTGGTGAGCTCATTTCTTTTCCATATCTCCCACAACGAATGCTGCGCGTTTAGCAGTTCGATCGTGTGTGGCTGAGAGGTTGAGTTACTGTATCTGACAAGCGTACAGGACTACGTTTACGGTACTGCAGTTGGAATTCGTGCATGGTTTTCAAACTACGTTGGAACTAAGGTGCTTGTCATTGTTGCATACCATCCTGCAACAAAAGATACGTAAAAGTTTAATACGTGTGATTGTGGCTGAATTTTGATAGCTTACTACCACAGTACTGTAAGTAAAGTAATGCCTTAGATGAGCCTGCAGTCCAGGTTGTGCTCAAGCAATAGCCTACCTACAAATCTGATTTTGTTATTCAGTTCCTATGAGTTCAAATTATTTAAGTATGGGGCTGTTCAGCATTCAAATTGTTAATGTGACTGTGGACAAACCCTGGAAAACTTACCTACATTTGATTTTGTGCTAGACTGAAGTATACCACTGACTGAATTAGGATTGCATGGTTCTAGGCTAGAAGTTTGTATAAATTGTTTTGCTTTTAGCATGTTGATAATGTTTACATTTTAAACATAACTGTTTGATTTTTCCTGAAACTGGAGCAGACTAAATTTTGTTTTCCATCAGTCCTCATTCATCATTGTCTCGGTGTGAAATTCAAATATTATATACGGTAGCTTACCTTGGTTGGTTAAGTCCTAGTGGAGAACAGCTCCTTGTGTCCTGGCTCACTCAAAGTTGCTGATGTTAAAGGGTTTGCACATGTTCACTTATATATAATAAGATTTTTTTCAGTGAACATGACCTTGTTTTAAACATAAATAGAAATGTTTGCCAATGGTTTTAGAAATTCACATTAGGCAATTCTATAGGAGTAGGACTTGTTGAACTACAAGTTAAAATGAATCTAAGTAAAAACAACTTTCACTGACTATATTTGATAGAGGTAATATATTTGTATTCTCATGACTAAGTTATCCAGATAGCCTGTGCTGTTCTGTCATGTAGTCTCTGTGTTTAATCGACCCTTTACCTTTAAAGTAAGGTTAGGTAGGTTGCCTCGTGTTCCAGGTTTGATATTTCTTAAATTAGGACACTTTTTTGAAATGTTTGGTTTGCCAACATGTTTACACACTGTGGTCTTGGAATTCCAGTCTGTTGATCTCATGATGAAAAGTAGAAAATACTTGTGATGCTTTGCACCATTTAAATATTCTTTCGAGCTTAGAAAGTGAACAACCAAATATAGAGGTAATGAAGCCATCAATAATGATTTTCAAAATTTGCTCATATGCACATAAATAGAATGTGTGAAAAACTGGTATACATTGTCAAGTCAATGTTTTTATAAACTAGCTAGTCATTTTGCATTTCAATTTCAACTACAAGTGTTGGGGAAAAAGTAAACAACATGAAAACAAAACAAGCAATTTTGTCAAAAGATCAAATGATATCGTAGTTACCTATTCTAGTAGGTTATTATTTTTTTACAGATAAAGGTCTCAGGAGTTTCAAGTGAAGTGGGATATGTCACAACGCTGTGTTTTCATTGTAGGCCATGCGGTAGTCAGGATAGCTCAAAAGGGGGAGCGAAACAATACTGCACAGGGGAATTTACAGAAAGCACAAAACATGCGGAAGACAATAAAACATTCAGAAAACGCAAATATTCAGAAGGCAATATAGCTATTCATGAAGAGAGGCAAGTGATGGGCAGCAACACTGGTTAATATGCTGAGGATGGCTAAAATAAGATCAGACTTTCACACAGGCCAATATACTGGCAGCATTCCCTCTGACCACAGCCAGGGACAAGCACTGGTGGAGCCACTGTCACTCCCTGGGATCAGCTGACATATCAACAAGTTTGTTTGCAAGGCAGCTCAAAAAAGGGGCAGTGGACCTGCTATACACACCAGTGGTTTCGGTACAAAATAAACATGTCTAATTTAAATGTTTTTCCATTCAAGTGTTATGAAATAGTTCTGGAGTACAATTCAAATTTTGTTTTTTGCTCTAAGTTGAAAAAATTGAATACTTCATTACTGGTAGGTGTTTGGAGATTGGTGACTTAGTTTTGTGTAGATACATATTTTTGCATACTGTTAAAGTAAAGCAAGAACATCATGTTGCAAGTACAACCAAAACTGTGGTTTCAAAGCAAGTGTTGATCCTTCCTGATATGTTGAAAAGTACTGTCCTCAGTGTCTCATTCAGATTAAGGAATTGCTTATAATAATGGTCTTATCAAGGGTCNCAATAGCTGTGAAACTAAGCAAGGACTTCAAGTGCAAATATGTGTAGATGTAACACCTGTTGTCAAATGTGTTTTCAACTATTAATTCGTCTAGTCTGTGACTTAACAGTTAATTTCTAAGTGCCTCTATTAAAATTTGATGCACAAGTACTAGTTCGTAGTTGCAGGTCCTCTCTAGCTTGCTTGTAACTTGTAGGATGGTATTGCACACAATAGTGTCAGTTTGTCTAACATTCTGGGAGATATTTATCAAACTAATTTCTAGACATTCATTCCATGGTAGCAAACACAAGGAAAATTCAAAGCATGTGTCAGCATTTATTTCTAACTTCATATGTAAAACAGTTCTCATGTGCAAGTATAACCTAAAAATAAAAAATGAACTCCAAAGTTTCTCATTTAACTTATTTCAATGACAGCCTCCTTGCTACAGCTGCTCTCTTTTTGGGAAGAGCGCTCCATTCCTAATACCCTTAATTTTATTGCGTTGTATTGTTTCCATATATGCTTGTCACTTTTACTACTATCCTGATGTGAGCAATTTTTGTAGAATTTGTTGTATAACTCATGTAAAATGGTAGGAAATTTAATTGTCTGCTTGCTTGTGCCACCTATATAAATGTCTTGTGTAAATTTTTTGAATAAGGAGATTTCAGTTACCTATGAAATCAAATTTCCAAGCTGTAATCTGGTCAGTGAAATGCTGCTAAAAAAGTGTTCTTGATCATTTGGATAATAGGTTTCTATGGAACGAGCACTAACATTCATGATAGTTGTTGTTTGGCAAGCAAAAGTAATATTTCCGATTTGAGTTTGAAAATAAGTTAAAAACACTTAGAAAGTTGGAAGACAATGGTTTAAAAACTTAACTAACTGATGACAGTACTCCTTACATTTATAACTAAGGTAACACTGCTATTCTCAGCTGTTTCGGCAACATTTTAGCTTTCAGTTTGTTGCTACTTTTTGCAAAACTGAAAAGTTACCAGAGTTTTTACTTAACTTTTGTTTGGCAATCAAGTCAGGCTTATTGTAGTAGTACTACATGATGGAATAAATTTTGACATGCATACTTCTTAATTTATGTTTATTCTCTGCAAAGGTTTAGATGGGTATCCTCTTTGGAAGTATTATCTTTGGAAAACAGCAAAACTTTTCAAATATGATGAGGTAAATTATAATCAGATAGTTATCATCATGTATTTGGCAATTCTTGTTTTTATGGACAAATTGGAAATCTATGTTTTCATGTGCTTGCTATTTCTAGCTATTTTGCACCATATTGCATGTAAATGCTTTTTGTTGATTTAACAAGCATGTCTGTATCCATGCTTTGTGTCAAGATGTTTTTTGTTATGAGTGTCATAAATTCATGCTGGGTAGTTATTAAAACTCACTGTCTTTTTGTTTCCTGTTATAATGTGGACAGTGCAATTGTTGCCATGTGTATATCTCTGTTTTCTGAGATAATGGCAATTGCTTGTGGGCTGCAAATATCAAGGTGACTTTATAGATCCGTATAGCTGCCCTGAAGGGCAGCAATAGACGTAACTCCAACTGTGTACCAATTCTTCAAAGCCATAAGTGCTGGCTGTGTTTTGTAAAGATCTAAGCTGTACTTAGACTTGGCCAAAGCATTTACAACTGTTGGATGCTTTCATTTAGATTGGTGCTGTCGTAAAGCAATGCTGAGTTTAAGAATATCTTTTATGTTTAAGTTATGAAGTTACTAAGACAATCATTTAATGTTGTGGAATTGTACTATTGACACCGTATAACTAGCATGCTTTGAAGCAAACTTCTCTATAAAATGGCACAAAGAATAATGAACTTGGTCAGGGTGCTGTAGGAAAATTAATCTGAAATTTTCTATATAAACCAACATAATTTTGCCAGCATAGGTAATATTGCTTTTGTTGCTGTCATGGAATTTTTGCCTCAGTTGGTGAATCCACTGAGATTTTTCTGTGTTGTAACATTTTTTAAAGATTATCTTCTGATGTTTCTGTTACTTCTTTTCAGTATCTGATGCCCAACAAGAGGATTTTAAGTCTATAAATGATTATTGAAATAAATTTGTTGGTAAAGAAATCAGGATAAAAAATACAATAAGTGACAGCTGGTACAATCCATTTAAGACTAGAATGAAATATAAATTTAATTCATTTCCATACAACAGCTTAGCAAAGGCATGGGGTAGGGTGGGTGGCAAGATATATGAAGTGTTTGGTGCATTGTAAAATTCATAATGTTTAAAGTACAGAAGACTTGTGTCTCAGACTCTACATTGTCTAATTAGCAATCCATTCTCTCGCATTACATTGGTCATACATTTTTGCACTCCAAACTTTGTATTGTTTTTTGCACTCCAAACTTTGTATTGTTTCTGTTCTTTAGCTGAGTCATATGAAACAATAAATCAAATCAATCAATAAATGCTAACAAGCCAAGCATCTAAAAAAAATAATGGTGAATGAAAATTGTGTGCTGTAAATTAGCATGTGAAACTTCTATAGTCTTTGGTCTTGAAGTTAGGTATTTGTGATATTTATACTTTTTGCCTGGAAGAAATAGGTAAAATGGGAAGTTTCATGAGAAGATAGTGTATAAATTCAGCGTTTATTTGTGGATGATGCAATACTGCTTGTCTAAGGTCATCCAATGCAACTAGAACAGTCGAAAGATCAGGTGCTTATTAAGAAGTTTGTACATGTTTGAAAATAAAAATATAGTTCTGATCATAAAACGCATCATGAAAGTGCATACATGCAGATGTCAAATTTTTTTGTTGGTTTTTGCTTGCTAAAATTTGTAAGGTTCGTGCTAAAGTCAACAGGTAGTGTCTTGTGCACGTGGCTTCGCCTGGCTTTGGTCCTCATCTTAAGAATCACATTCACTGTCGGAAAGGCTTTTCCTACATTTACGTTGTAGGGGAATTATGATGAACTGCTGCTAACTGTTTACTACAACGATCATCAAAATCATGGCAGGGTAATTCTGATATTTATACTTTTTGCCTGGAAGAATTAGGTAAAATGCTAAGTTTCATGATAAGATAGTGTATAAATTCAGCGTTTATAAGAGCTTTTTTGCAATTTTGTTCTGCTTTCTCTTAATTACAAATCATCAAATTTGTATTTCAGACCATAGAACAGATGCAGTTTAATTTAGGTGAAACATGAGCTAAATTGCAGTAATTTTACTCCTTACAAAATCTGCTCTCATCAACTGCACCAGTAGCATATTTTTTACAACAAATTATGAACATTGCAAGGGGCTCCTTGTGCTAGATTGTATTGAAAACACGTGTGGTTTTGTAAAAACGGGTAAGAAGTTTTGCTGAAAGGATTTACATTATATCCATTTTAATATTAGATAAAACAATATATAACCATCATATGTTGATATGTACAGGCAATGTATTATGTTTTATGTCCAGCACTTACTCTGTATACAAAATTAACAAAAGTGCTTGTTGAAATGAGTTACTGAGTTCATTAGTCATGTTTGAACCCATTTCTGGCTTTTAATCATTTATTTGTATTTAACCAACTTCACAATTTGGTGATGTAGGGCTTTCAAGGAATCTGCCTGCCGTGCTGTCCTTTGATAACTCTGTGATTATTCTGACTACATGTACCCACATTTCAGTGACAGTTCAGGCCAGGGTGAAAGTGGTTACGGTTAAATCCAACTGCGGTTTAACTGCATTCACTATTAAGTTTTATAATAACCTTAACAAGCAACAGTTGAAATCAAGCACACTTGTTCTTGAAACTTTGCTAGTCTTTTCAAATACATGTAAAAACAACTGAATGTTAGTGTCAACCAGGACTCCACAGTTTTGCTTAATTTAGCTTTTGCTGTGCATTTTTAATTTATTATTTTGACGTATTTTCAGTGTTTCACATTCACAATACTGTATTGAATTGTTAAAATGAACTGTATTTAATACTGCTTATGCATGTCTGCAATTTTTCGAATGTAGGGTGTATTGTGTTTATGCAGTCATTATTAAAAGAGTTTTTGCTAAAATGCAGCTTGTTAAGCAGTAAAAGTTCAGAATTTTACTTCATTGGGAACACTTTTGGTTGTTTTCAAGTGTATCTGTTAGCAGTTTAACGTATGATATGTTAAGTGTTTTCTTCTCATCACATATTTGATCAAAATCAGTGTTGAAACCGTGTGCTTGGTAATGTAAAATGTTCCTAAAATTTGGTTCGTGAATAACAGAAAGCATGAGAATTTGGCACTTTAACTAAGTTCAAAATATTGGATACTTAGTGAGCATTTTTTATCAAGTGTCGGCATTAGCTTCTGTTGTGGCAGTGAATTGTAAGGAGGTAGGACAGTTTCCATTAAATACTTTGCATGTTTTTGTATGAAAGCCACACACTCAACATCCAACAAAGGCCACAGTGCCTTGTATGTGTTGCCTTAGACATAGCACAGCTTGGTTTCAAGTGGCATCAGTGGCTCTCCACAGCTTCTTGTGGATGATGCGTGACAAATAAAGAATGACTGTGGATTGTGTTTCCTTCCCGCAGCTTCTGTGTTCTTACACCATTAAATGCCATTAAGGAAGCTGTGGTTGAAGTAAAACGAAGCTATCTTAATATGCTTTTTCATTAGTTTGCTACATATTGCTGTCATCTTCCTGTTTGGCAGTGATCAATGGCTATCACTTTTTTGTTTGTATTTATGCTGCGATGTCCTCCAAAGTAAATTGTGTATATGCTATGGACCAAGTTTGATAAATTGGGTAGTGAAGTCCTTTTTTGCTCATGTAAGCTTCCTCAGTTGCACATTAGCTGTGATAATGGTGGTTGACAATAAAGCGTTGCATGAGAACCTTAGTTTGTTGAAAACCCTTAAACAGTGTGGGATCAGCAGGTGAATGAATGTTGCTGCTGATATTACTGGAAAACTCTTTTTCTGTTTACTTCCTTGGTTTAAGGAAACTACAACTGTTGCTTATGTGTGTGATGTTATAAAGCTGTGAACAAGTGTTTGAGGAAGCAATCAAGTCTAGAATAGTTGGTCACTTTTAACCATTTGCTAGCTATTTCTAGATTTTGCAAAGCAATGGTTCTAGTAGATTTGCTTTATTGCAGGTCATTGAGATGTGAACAATGAAAGGCTATTCGTTCCACATTTGCTGTTAAGGCTGAAAAGCATTATGTTGATTTTGAAGTAACAGTTTTTCTATCAAAAGGTTGCTTTATTTACATGCAAGTTTTCAGCTGCCACACAGGGGTCACTCACAATGTTGTCGTTGACATAATTTGTCATTTGTCAACACATTCATTTGCAAACTAATTTTTCCTTATATCCATGAATGTCATGATTTTCTTCTGTTGCAGTGCACACAGTTTTCAATATATGGTAGTGCGTTTCGCATCTGGTCTTTTTATACATCTGTAAAGTTAACTGTCTGATCATGTTCCCGAGCAGACCCCCGGTGAGTAGAATAACTATACTTGTCTCGTACATTAGTTTATTTATACCGTTGTAGTTGCACCGCGCTGTTTGGCTTTATATTTCGGTGTATTTTCAAGTTTTCAGAATTTGCTCTTGCGCTGCCGTGCCTGCGATCTGCCATACGCACGCGCGATCACTCACACAGCACAAAATGAAAACATGTGTTGTCGGTCGAGATGTCAGAATTATTGTTGTATCGGTACCATTCGCAAATTTACTGTGTGTACTCAGTGGTGATGCCACTGTGTGTATAAGCTGTTGACTTAGCGCTTCCCGCTCTGGGTTAATGTTTACCGATCTGCTCAAAGCGCTAACAAACGGCCAAGATATTTCCTGGCGACCTATGGCGGCTGAGTCCTTCAATTTGAGTGGGCTTGAATAAGTGGCAGCTCTCAAAGCGGGCTCTCTGTTTGTTCAGCGGATGTCTATCGTCAAAGTGAAACAACCTCTTTGAACTGTTCAGATTTAATAGAGATCACCACCACTATATAGAAATCTTGCTCCTGAACTTGACGTCAGCATGCTAAGTGCCGTACAAAAATCGTGAAGTGTGTTGTAAAATCAGCAGCCAGAGACAATTGCTGTTGCAGTTTGTTTCCGTTACGCACTGTACTTTGTCAAAATGGTTAGCTTATTGTAACGCTTGAAAAAACCACTCTTGCACCTCCGTATCGCAGTGATTCAGCAGAGCTCATTCGGTAATCTCACCTAACTTTGCTTTTTAACGAGAATTGAAGACCAACGTTAAGTAAATTCAAATAAGCTTTGTGAATCACAGCAATAACAAGATTGTTATTTCTGTAGCGCTGCCGATAACGACCCATTTGGTAAACTACAATGTGTAACGAAAACGGCATTGAGCAACAAAATCCACTTAAGCTTCAACCAAGGCCTCGTGGCTGTTGTTGCGAAGGTTTTAACTTATCCGGAAATATAATTTGACGTGAGGAATCTCGCGGGCTGATGTTTGAAATATTTATCCATCGCGGATTTGTAGATAACTAGTGGCTGATTCTCGAGAGCGTATTGCAGTAAGTCTGTGTGAGTGTGATCATTTAAGCGGTGCATTATTTTTTTATGGTCAGCTGTACAAATATTGTACGTGTATTGCCCTTTTTTAATATAGCTAGCATTAAAATGATTTTTCTTGCGTTGTCTGTATAATCTTTACATAACTTTATCTTGGGTGAAATGTACATCAGCGATACAAACACATGCTTGAGGTAGCAAGTGCAAGAAGAAATAAACCTTCCATTAAGTATGGGAGCAACAAGTCTAGTCGTGTACCTGTAGATCAGGATGAAGCGCGGATAACAAAACCTTAGCCGCTGCTTACCATGGATCAGTTAAGATCATTTCTATATCCCTTCATACTTGTTTTACAGGGACCGCCCGCTGGCGCCCAGCCTTACAAGACCAGTATACCGGAGTTTTGTGAAAGAATCAAGGAAGATTACAACTATATGCAGGCCCACCATCACAGGTAAGTTATTTGCCTGTTTGTCGCTAACCCACCCCATTGGTTTTGGTAAATATGGGAAGCAACTGCCGATTTACAGTGTTTGCATTGGACTTACCGAGGCGGCCATGTGTGCTGTGCGCACTAGCTGTTGAATTGGATGATTTTTTGTTGGTTCCCTTCAGCACATCCTGTTGCCAGTGAAGCAAGAGTCTCTTTTCCGCTCGGCAAATGTATGGTTGAGCAAGAAACGTTGCCCTTACGCAAGATTTTCGGAAGCGTTGGCTATTCGCAGCAACTTGACTCAAAACTTACTTGATGCCATTTTTAACCGTGGCGAACCACCTCACAGCCGAAGTTTTTCATTTAGATGGCCGTTCGGACTTTTTTACAAACTTTACTTTTAGAAAAATTTTCGGTAAAATAACTGAATGCCAAGTTTGATGTAATTTGTTACAAGCTAACGAGTTCCAAGAATGAAGGGTGGTTTCTCGGTTTTTACAAATTCTCAGTATCTTGTGGCCATACATAAACTTTTTAAGGTTTGTGTGAAGCTGTTCAGTTGTGTGTGGAATAGATCTTTCGTACTTTGATTGTCAAGCTCTTCGGTAATGTTCGTTCGTACCGAGTTTAAAGGAAAGTGCGTGGGACCTCAGCTATGTAGTCATGCGATCCGTCAATTCTGGATGGAAATTCCTAACTTTCTTAAAAGCACGTGTACAGTTAAAACTGTTGTCAGCGTCGATTAAACGCAGCTGCTAAACAAACACGAGTTCGTGAAAGCGCGAACACGTCGCTTTTGAGTAAAAACAGGCGGCTTAGGTCGCAAGGTCTGTTGAATAGGCACGGAATGAATTTTAAAGCAGCAACGCAGCATACGCCCTTTATATACAGATCTGCGAACGAAACAGTGTTTGATGATACACATCCATAGTACCCGTGAATGTTTGTCTATAAACTTAACGTCGGAGAATAATTGATTCGATCGATGTCGAGCCAGACGAGTCGTTTGCGGTGTTTCATTTACACGGTCGAGGCATGCTAATCGTTTAGTTGCGTTTATTCACCGTTTTATGGACTTCAATTTATTTTTCTTCGAAAACGTCATTTGTCGTTACACTAATCGTAGTTATAAGAAATGCTCGATTTTTCCTTAATGCTTGGTTGCATCTGAATTAGCGAGATGGTCTGTTATGCGGGGTGCAACACATTTGTCTACCTCAGTAGTTTCGACCCACGCTGAAATCGGACGAAATCGTGTTTCGGACATCGTGGGGCGTGACTTCTCTTATCCTACTGGAAGCGCATCACTAAACATTTGCAAAAATATCTAAAAACTGTCTAATCTACATGTAATAAAGCTCTCCCTGTCGTCTCATGAAATTTTATGAGTTAAGCAAGTACGGTGGTTTTACGTAAAAGAGTTAATTTTTAATTGTTGTTGAGTACATTTCTTGTCAAAACTTAGGCCCAATGTTTCCAGCCATTTTTTCAAAAATTTTATACAAACAATTAAATAATTCGTTGTGTTACAACTATATGATTTCTGCAGCACGTAACGTTTTTTCATGTGCAAAAAATTTTGTTCCTGTTTCCGTTAGTTCTGTGGGTTTATTACTGATTGTATTGTCAATGGAATTGTCAATGGAATAACGCGAAATTCAATTAACTTTTCCGTAAATAGCCGGTTTTTCTGGTTTAAAAACCTTTCCTTCGTTTTTGTTGAAACCAAGCCATTTGTTAACGAAACATACAAAGTCATTGCAAAGTGAGTTATAGGTTTTAAAGCTTGAGTCTAAAGGTGCTTTTTGGTGACCGCAGGTAACGGAGTTCTTGGTGTATTTTTCATCTGTTAGGGGCGAGAATGTTCTCTTTTATCAGGCAAAATTGTAGAAAATCATAAGACCGCAAGTTGGTGAGCTCATATGTCAGTAAGGTATTTTAAGGTATTTATAGTAGATAGTGCCTTAATGTTAACATAAAGTTTTCACCACTATAACTGCTTTTTTTAGGCTTGTCATAGAAAGCACTCTTGACTATAATAAACTCCTTAACATGTTTTTACAGAATATCAGCCCTACAGACCATAAATTTTGGATATGCGGAGCAAACCAACGCAAAATATTGGATTCGTAATTTTGCACAGAAGCGGTTGACTTATTGATAATTATCAATAACAATTTTTTTATTATAATAAAAAAAACATCAGCCACACACTGTTTAGTTCAGGAACATTGCAGACTAGCCAATTCAAGATGGACTCACTCTAAAACGGGCAGAAACTTCTTTAAGCAAAGCAGCGACGTTTTTGTGGTTGAAAAACGACCCGTTCATTTTTATGGGGTAAATCAACGTATGCAATGACATTGCATCGGCACAAAGGACCCTGTCCTCGCATATAGTCTAGCTGCTCACAAGAAGGAAATGGGAAGTCACGGTAGATGCAGCTTTTAATTTTGAGCGGTACTGTCTCAGGAAAAAAGCAACCAACCGCCGTACGAAGCATTGTTGTAAATTTCTGTGGAATCCTAGGTGTGACATAGGTATGTCTTGTTATGACTGAAATGAAGAAAGTGCAGAGCTCGGAGCATTCCAGTTTTTCAAAAAACACTGATAAATTAGAGAACCTGCAGTTTAGCGTTTGCTTGAGGCTCAGTTTCAGAATTCATTTCAAACAGAAAGTGTTGCCGCGCCAGAATTAATAAGTTTTCTTTTCATTGTTGCTGGAAAAGAGTTGCGATTTTATTACAGTGCTATAGTGTTTTTTTTCCCATGCAAGAACTACTTTTAGCCGATAGGATTTTTTAGCATATATCACTACATAATTTAAACCATAAACCAATGCGCAATCGAAGTGTCTGTACAGTTGTTTTAATGAATTTAGCTTTCAGTGGAATTCAAAGTTTATTTGGAAATCCGACGTACTGCTATGTGACCGATCAGCCGTTGCGAGACTTAGTCAATCGGTCTTCATGTACTCATAGTCATCAGTCAGTCAGCATGACTGAAGAACATCGGTCGCTCTGGTCGGATGCACAAATGTTTATTTCGTCTGTTGCAATCAACGTTGCATTAATAGGGAAATTGCATCACCGTATACGCAAAAGAATTGGGCACATATGCCAGTGAACGCTCGTTGTTTCCAGTCGCATCTATCTTGATAACGAATTTTTGCCGTCGTAACAATTTGCACTGACGTTTCGCGGCAAAACCTATGGAAATGTATCCTATCTGCAACACTGGGCTTACCTTGCCCTGACGTTCAATTTTTAACAGATTGTCAAGAGACGGGATTTCTGTGACGTTGTTTACGTGGCCATGATAAAAGTTGAAACTCTCGTTATGCTTGATAAGAACCACACACCAACATACCAATGTACTCTTTGAACTAAGGATGTAATATCTCCTGCGCGGCTGATGTTGTCGTATTATTTTTTTCAGCCTAAAGATGGAGTGTGAGAAACTGGCCAGTGAAAAGAATGAAATGCAACGACAGTACATTATGGTAAGACACTGTAAAGCTTATTTTGAGATTTAGATGTATTACTAAGTCTCTGGGTTAAGCGTGGCGGAATTTCAGATCAGCAACTTTAAACGCGATCGTTCCTGTATAGCGATGCTTTTAAAGGGGTGTTTTTTATTGGCTGTTAAAATCATTGAGGTGTTACTTACCTTTTGTGATTCCAATCCATTGATACAGCTTCATTAACCGTAATTTGTGGATGATGCAATACTGCTTGTCTAAGGTCATCCGTTGCGACTAGAACAGTCGAAAGATCAGGCGCTTATTAAGAAGTTCGTACATGTTTGAAAATAAAAATATAGTTCTGATCACAAAGCGCATCATTGAAGTGCGTGCGCGCAGATGCCCAATTTTTTGTTGTTGATTTTTGCTTGCTAAATTTCGTAAGGTTCATGCTAAAGTCAACAGGTAGTGTCTTGTGCACGTGGCTTCGCCTAGCTTTGGTCCTCATCTTAATCACATTCACTGTCGGAAAGGCTTTGCCTACATTTACGTCCTAGGGGAATTATGATGAACTGCTGCTAACTGTTTACTGCAACGATCATCAAAATCATGGCAGCGCCGAGGCTTTGCAGCACCGCGACTCTGTTACTCGGTGAATCGGGTGATGTATTGTTTCCTTCCTGCCCATCCCACACGATCATTTCTCGCCTCCGCATGGTCCACGGCACCTTTTCCAGTGCATTGTTGAGCCACGCATAGGCAGATCCCGTTTGTATATGGCTGTCTCAAGAATAGCCGCACTTTAGGTCATGAGTATACATTGCCGTGGAGGTCCTTCCTGCTTGCGCTCCTCTTCCCTGTACCTTGGTTTTTCGAAGGAAAACTCGTCGTTTGCTTGCGTCTGAGAGAACTACGTTTTGCTGCTCGCCGCTGCTAAGCCCAATTTTATGTTGCTTCGTCGATCCTTTTACAGTCATTTTCCTGGTGCATTTGGGTATAAACGTATAATTCATAGCTGAAACATCGACTGTCTATGTTTTGGTATGGTATTACCAAATGTCATCGTAAAGCTGTGAGCTGTGATTGCTTTCATATTTTTAAGTAGCTATGTGCTATCCTTTCCAAGCAACCACATACTTTCAAAATTTAATTTGGTTATTTTTATGATCTGTTCAAAATTATTTACTTGTTCCTTTTAACAGTTAACTGTTATTTTCTCAAATTGCCATACTTGAGTTTTCAGTTTTGATTTACCGTGTGATACTTTGTTTCCATTCTCTATCTTACCATCCAAGAGCTGATATGAGTGCGACTTGTATCATTTAGATTTTACGCTGTGATTGTGCTTTACTTGTACCTTCCTTTTGGAATTGTACTTTCCTTCATATTTGTTTTTCATGTGTACATTTTTCCGTGTAAAGCAGTAAAGCATATACCGCGGCGTTTAGAAGTATTTGTTTTGCGTGTAATCGTGCGCTTGGGCGTGTTCGAAATTCTTGTGGGCTTGCTGCAGTGTGGGCTATGGCTGGTCACGTTGGTCGTTTTTAAGCGGATATGTTCCGTTTATGCTCGCCTGTTGTTCATGGACTTTGTGATCGACTGCGTCTCCTATGCCTGATGCCTGGAATTCCCGCTGTTGATCTTCTTGGGTGGCAGTAACACCGTTGCCACGGTCGCTTCACTCATTTTTAGTGAAAGCAAGTCCGTTATCTATTCGTGTGCTCGCCCTGTTGCTGGTAGATTACTATGCCGTAGTGTGTGTGTTTTCGCTTGCAAATACTCAAAACACTTCATGTGTTATTCTACGTATCGAGCGTGCGTGTT
>JGI24022J15233_10002485_pt1 | contig 17360 bp, 8 predicted proteins | sample Ectturendosymbi2_FD_15233 | JGI IMG/M metagenome (IMG submission 15233)
TAACCACACCAAAATCCTTCACTTAAATTCGATCCACTCATCTGTGTATATAGGCATGCGGTTTCACCTGTACATTTTCTTCACCATGTTCTGAGTTCATTCGTTTTTTTGTTTTTTTGTTTTTTGTTTTTGTTCTTCTTTTCATTATGCTTATTTGATGTCCAACTGTTGTTTCTCAACACTTGTCAAAAAATGATAAACGGGATCTCTCGCCAATCCTATATGACACAGCGCCCCTCTTTGTTTACACTGATCAACTATTGTGACATTGTGTTTCCACTTGCTCTAATGTTCGCTAATGGTTGGTTTACTGCATGCGATGGCTTTTATTATGCTTCTGCTTGTTGGCTGAGTCATATGAAACAATAAACCATACCATATTATTAACGCTCTCATCGACTCGGCTGTTGCTGTCTATTTGCTTCATAGGCTGCATGATATGGAAAGGAGCGGTGACAGCCAATAAACTTATTGGAGCCCCATACACACGGCAATGTTTTATATTTAACGGCGTTGACGCAGCAGATACAAAGTTCTGCGCAGGAGCACAATGACTTGGTTGCCTGTAGGTAGGCGTCAACTCCGTACTGCCACAAATCTCTCTAAAGCTTTTCCGGAAAGACTCAATTGAATGCTTTAATGACGTCGACACTTTGGCATGCTCCCAAGACTTCTCGAAAAATTTCTGGAGAGTGAAAATTTGGTCTGTAATGCTACAACCAGTACCAAAGCCGTGGGTATTCACGAGATTAGGTTCAATAATCTCGCAGCATCGTTTTGTCTGCACTGGACATACACTTTTTTCCGGGAGATCAAGGTGGCAAATGTCTTGTTAATTGGAGCATTCCTTCCTGTCTCCTTTATTGTGTATGAGCTTTTATCACCCTATTCTGCAAATCCCTCCCAGCAGTGCCGGATTAACAATAGTATCAAATGCAGCAATTGCAACACAAGAAACAAAGCACAACCACCTGCCTGCAATTATTTGGAATTTGTATTATGATGCAAGCTGATAATTGTATCATAATAACAATTAATTAGATGGCTAAGTGAAGTCTATTGATTTGCGTGTTGTGCTTAGTGAGCGCGTTGGGTTAAAGACAACATTGCAAGAATATATTTTTATCCCACGGCGCGATATTTCCAAGTGGTTCAGTTACACTAGTTAGTAGTAATGTCTGGTAAAAAATCTTCGTGGTAAACCAAAGCTGCCAAACGTTTTGACATATATGGTTGCAAGATTCAGTCAGTGCCTACTGGCTATCCTGCTGATTAAAGATAAGCCTTTTGCGAAGTTTGCGACAATGCAATCAATGCGACACATTATGACCAAAACACATCTGGTAGCAAAGCACTCAAATAAGAATAAATAACTTTTTGCATGCCCCCCTGATGTAACACAAAGATTTAAGTTACAAAGACAAGACCCAGACACTTGTAGGGCTGAAGCTATGCTCCGATTGTTTATCGCTGACCACTGTTCTACTGTATAAAAACATGCAACCATTTTAAAGAGATCGTCAAGAACTGTGTGCCATACAAAAAACGAAGTAAGCTGCAGTGACGTTTCTCAAAATGTTGACTAAAAGAAAATTATTGGCCGAAAAGTGTGTTGACCAAGACCGGCATTTTCAGCCGATGCACACGAAAAATTAATATGTTGTATAACTTTATAGGTTTCTTTTAATCATGTTAAAAATAACAGGTTTTGAACAGAATTTCACTGTTTTCAGCAGGTTTTAGCTGAAAATTTGTGACAAGACTTTTAGTAGAATCTAGCAGTTTTTTTGTGACACCATTTAGCAGATTTAGGGCACAACCATCTGCAACACTGGCGGTCAGCACGATACATTCCCGACTGTCATGTTATGATGCAAACTGGAGAAAGCATGCAGAGAGCTATAGTAACACGGATGCCTTGCCCACACGCTTTATGATTGAGCAAATGTTGAAACGTTTTTTAAACTTAGGGCCCCGCGCTTTTGAAATACTACGGGCCCCGCGCTACCTTAATCCGGCACTGCCTCCCAGAACGCCAAGCCACTTGACGCACATGAGTTGGCCAGAGAGTTCCACCTCTGTTCAATTCTTTAAGAATCACATGTCAGATTTCATCACAAACTGCAGCTTTCACGGTTTTCAGTGTCTTCACAGCTGGGGAGACATCGGACATGTTGGTGGTTTTCTTTTATGTCAAACTTCACCTGCTGTGTGTTGGATGGTATGAGACTGCTTGGTTTCAATAAATTTTTGCAATAATCTCTCCATCTTTCAAGGATGTTCTACTCATCTCCGAGTAGGACATCGTTTGTTCTTTGATAGATCATAACATTACTAGATGTTTTGCCACCGACACACCCAAGGATTTGTTAGAACAGTTTCCAATAACAGGTGCTTAATTTATGTCCGAAATTTTCCGAGATTGCATTTCAGAATTTTTACTTGTCGGGCTGCGGACTTTCGAGCCTCAGCGTATTGCAATGCAGAGAAAGTCCGACTTTTTCTGCAGCCAGGCCTTTAGGCTATTTTCTTTTCTCAGACACCATCTTGATACTGTAGCTTGGCGTTATCCTACATGGCCTTGTTACAGCTGAAAATATTCAGGCATTACTCAAATACGCGATAATTGATCTTAAATGACAATGCAAAATTCCACAAGTAAGCCTAATGCAAAAGCTATCGCCAAATTGAACAATCGGTAACTTTTCCTGTCGGCAATTTCTCATGAAAAAGAATCCAATCAGATCAATGAACACTCAAGCTGTCGCATTGGATTTAATAGGTGGTCAACGAATCAAATGTGAAAGTCTGCGTAACGGACGTTAAAATTCTCAGCTAGCAACCACATATGATATAACAAATTGAAAATTCCTGCTACACAAATGCTACATAATTGTTCATTGATCTTTTGTAGAAGAAAATACCACTGACTCAGCAGCGAAACCAGAACACAAATCTGGGGGTTTGATTTTAAGCGGAAAACACTATGTTGTTTGGGATACCGCCTCTCAAAGCAGAAAATGACTATATATTCCAAACACTTTGGCCCCCCTGGCTACGCCTAAGCCCTGACTGATATTCAAAGTCCCTCGTTCTCACTTGGCTGTTTTACACATCATTCACTTGCAGATATGCTTTTCATGCAGTTCAACCTTGCTCGAGCACAAAGCTAAGAGAACGCAAAAGAAATAAACACAAGCTTCACCTCTGGTATGCCAGACCCGCAGGCGTATGGAGCGAACATTTTGACGAGGACCGCAGCCAGCGTGGAAAACAACAAAGCGATGGCCATGTACGCGATGTAGTTGAACGTGCCATAAGGAATGGCAGCCTGAATTTTGAAAGAAAACATTGCAACAGGTGTTTATTTCCGCGATCTATGCTTTCATTTCGAATTCAATTCGAGTAGTACCGAAATGTACCCTGTCGACAAACCAAGAGATTAATTCATGAAGTTTATTTAAAAGTTTATTTTTTAAGAATATTGATCTTTTCCTAGCAGTTATATAAGATGATTTCAATCTTATCCGGTTGTTTTTGAGGTTAATTCTAAACACAGCGAAACTATTGCACTTCAGGAAGCAATGAAATACTAACAGCCGCATTTAGCTCGAAAATTTCGCCCCAGCTTTTCCAGTCGGAACAGTTCGATGGAGAAGGAATTGGAGATTTTGAATTCCAGCAGCACGACGCTTGATTAAAGTAAAAATGTTTTGTACAAATTCCAAGCTTCAAATCTGACAACCACTTTGTAGTGATATCAATCAGACCTGCACAAGTACCTGAAAAACATTTAAAAGTTCGCCATAAAGAATCGATAAATTGAGTCAAGGGTGTACGTTTATTCTGAGGCTACATTAGAACCATAACATGGTGTTTTTTCCTTTTAATATTGTTAGGCGGCTAAGAGCTTTTCTTTGAAAAGTGAGAAGAATTTTCTGGCAAGTGCTAACCACGTTTTTACCATANCTCAGGTTTTTCATCTATTTNAGGTAGTTCTGCTGTCTCCACACCAACACCGGGCCAAGCAAGGTCGGAGATGCAAACACGCCACCTGATGTTTGTTTGACTTCTGTGCCACCTAGCCGTGGGTATAGCAAGAAGCACTTGCTTCGCCAACTTTTGCTGGAGCATTCCTATCACAGGGCCGAACTAGTGTAGCCGAGATCTCTCTGGAAAAAAGCTCTCAATTAAGGACTTTACGAATTGCACATCTGCGTACTTTGTCGCGATGTGTCACTGCGTACTTTGTCGCGATGTGTCACTGCGTACTTTGTCGCGATGTGTCACTGCGTACTTTGTCGCGAAGTGTCACTCAGTGTCACTCCGTGAACACTTCGCAAAAATCCCATTGTAGCTTTTCGATGTTTGAAAGCTCCTGAGTGATAAAGCTCACGCATAACTGCATTTGCCTTACCAATCCGTGCAACAATCTACTTCTTCCGCCTTCCGTCACTGGTGACAAATACAGCCCCAAGTTACTTGAACTTTTCGGCCTACTGCAGTGTACTGCCGCTTACTTGCAACATTTACACCATTCGTGCCAAACATACCTGCTGCAAGCCCAATAAGAAAAACTAGCAGCCATCCTGAACCAGCATCGTGCCAACTTTTAACGGTGTCAAAGCAAGAATTGTCCTTTTGCAAATGAATCTGTCGATGACGCAAGCGGTTTCTAGACATTTCGCGCAGCCAGTCAATTGTGTGAAAGTCTCCATACGTTCCGATGTTCTCTAGTTCTTTGTCGTCATCCACTTCCTTCGCGTCAGAGCTTGTGCCTGGACTTGAACCGTATGTTTTCGCAGTGCCAGTAGAAGCAACACCTGGCAGAGAATACAATTTAGTATCCGAAGGTGTGGACCGTCATTCTCAAAAATGTGTTTTTTAGAGTCTCAATCCAAAACAGTAGAAAAAAATTTGATTGAAACGTTTCAATATTATCACCCAGCATTATCGGTAATTGCGAAATAATTTTTCGGTAAAAGGTAGCTGCAATACTAACATAAACACACTTTTAGTTGTCATACAGCAATTGTTTATTTATTTACTTGCTTGTTTCCAAAAGTTTTTCAAAGGTATTGTTTCTTCTTTTCCGAGAGACGAAAATGAAATGTTCCGTTTAAGTGTTTCCAATCCGAGCATGGTGCATTCAGTTCAAGTGTGTCTAGTAACTTTACCACAATCCAAGAAAAATAGTTATTATGAGCAAAAAGATTCATCAAGACTTATAAATTTTATTATATCAAACAGATTACATCCAATTATCACCTTGAGCACGCACTTCTTTTCATTTTCGTGAGTAAACGCTTTCTCCCAAGAAGAAACATCGACTGTGATTTAAATTAACGTTTATGAAAAGCATCGGTATTATGTGGAAGCAAAATAAACTGACTGCATTTTCTGTGTGAAAAGCATATAGCAAGCAGTTTTTGCGGGTGCAAGGGATATTTTGCCCACATTTCCCCAAATTTGCCCGATAAACCTATATGTGACAAATTTTGTCCGTACAAATTTTCTGCACCTGTTGGTACATTATAGTTTCCTCTATCATGCTGCCATAGACTTGAAAATAGAAATATTGGTACTTGAAATTTGGTTCATAATCACCGAACTGAACAAAAGTGCCCCAGACTGTTCAAGAACGTTGTCAGAAGCCAGCTTGCTCAGTGTTCTCGAGGATCTGTGCCAGAGTTCTGAGGATTTCCATTCACATTCCAGCTGTTGATGTCAGCAAGGAACCTCACATCTAGCTGAGTTAGGCCCAAAGTTGTTGCCTTCTCGGAGGACAGATATGTGATACATGTGGCATGTATCATCATATTTATATTATGGCTATGCTGTGAATCTCAAGACATTGTCTGTTTAACTGTGCATATACGCAACAAACTGTATGCCAAAATCAAAATGTGTTCATCCAAACACTGAAGTTAAAATTAAAAACAAAAGCTTTTCTGTACTTGCCTGGCATGAACACTGCTAAGACGAAGGTGATGCCCTGCATAATCCTCGATTAACTCAGTGCACAATTTATAAAGCACATGGATGAAAACCCTTCGTTTGTTCAAACTTTCAAGTGAGCCAGTTACTTATCAACTCTCGCAAACTATGACACAAAAATACTGAAAACAGTTTGTTGCTTTTATAAGAATAACACTGGTCAACAGCAAAATTTAAACGGTGATTGCAATAACTGCCCCTAAAAGTATTTTTGACGCTGATTTCAAGCATGTCAATATTTTTTGTAGCACATCTAGTTTTTGAGGTATCTCTATGCTTTGGTTACCATCTACCTAGCCTACCACAGGCCTATGAACAGCAGAAGGTCGCATTGTTTTGCATTGTGACGTAACGCAGAACAATAATTGATGTAGCAGACATACCTTTTGCGAAAGTAAAACAAGTTTACCAAACTTAACTGAGTGATTTAAATGCAAGAATCTGTTTTATTGAGTGACATATTGATATCTCTGCGCACACAGGCAATTTAAAACATTAAATCCCCATTGCACATTCCGTTAAATTAACTTAATCGTATGATAACAATCAGATTGTTTTGAATGCTTTTCAGTTGGCTATACTGACTACCAGTGGAGCCTGTGTGGAACTCTCAAGGTCATAAGCATAGCGTATTAATAGGAATGCACATAGGAGTTACCACTACTGCTGTTTTTTATGTTTGTGGGACAACCACTCTAGGTGCTACTGCGGATCACTATGAAAAGCAACATTCGTCCACAAGAAACTTATATGTTCCTGGAGTGAACAGTGTTCAGGAGTTCAGCATCCTCCATTAGCAAATCATGATAAGTCCCGATGTCACCTCTTCACACAAAATTGGGCTTGATGAAAAATTTTGTGAAACCAGTGGCCAAATGCAATTCCAGTAGTTTTAATATTTAACTATTTCTGTGACAGGTTTCCTGATCTCGGGAAAGCTAAATTGAAAGAAGGAATTTTGTAGGTTTGTAGATTTGTAGAAGTTTTGACAGATCGGAGCTTCCAGTTAAGAATGTTCAGTTAAGAATGCACTGAAGTTACAAACTCAGAAGACATTCAGGTGCATATGCTTGATCTTTATAAGAAATACTAAGGCTCATTTTTTTTAAGCAGAAGTTGCAGAATTGCTTTAGCTTACATGGAGAAGGGCTTGCATATATCTTTAAAGGTGCATTTTTTTCATTCACACCAACGTTTTTTGGAAAACCTTGATGCCATGAGTGACTACCAGGGTGAATAATATCCAAGCTATTGCAGCAAGAAACCAGGCGCTCTGAAAAGAATCAATCATGGTATCGCCTGCTGAATGTTGTCTCGTGGTTATCCCCAGGCCACATTTTTTAAAAGAAAATCTTGTTCAAAACACTTGTAGAAGTTTTATGAGTTCCATCACCAAGGCCAGGATTCCTCTGCTTATTTGTTCAACTTGTTTTCTTGGTCATTCGTAATAAATTAACAAACTTTATATAGACTGAATTATCAGGTCATTTTTGACTTGGAAACAAAAGCTAATATATTAGCATACAACTGTTTATTTTCCCAAAAATGCCTTTCTCTGCAACTCCAGAATTTGACGTGCCACAAGAAAATGAATGCCAAATTTGGAATCAGCATCCAAAAGTTATCTAAAAAAGTTATGTCATATTCTCGTTTAATATAAAAAGTGTTTTTTGTTGACCTGTGTATTTAATGATTATTGTTAAAAAATGTCGAAACTTCTTTGCCCAATTTTTTGGAGATTTTGCACAAACTTTTGACAAATCTTTTAGGGGTGCGCTTGCACCCCGTTTTTTTGCCGTTTGTGCTTGTTGGCAATAACACAGCTGACTTAACTTTAATTTTAATAAAAGTCAGGCTCTTATTGAAACAACATCAACTATGTTTTCTCTTTTGCCCTTTAACGCCCGCGCGAGCCACTATGGTGCCTTGCACGTTTTGTGTTATAGCCCGCCAGCCGCTATAGCTAGAGGGCTGTTCAAACCCTCTACGGATGCGGCAAGTCTTGTAGGTTCGATTAAATAATATTTTTTTGATTTGGGTGAGGGGTTCGCCTGAGAGGAGTTTGCAAAGTGGGGGTGTTTTTGGAATTTTGACCAACTTTGACTGGCCCTGGACGCCAATCTAATGAGAAAAAATTTTGGCTCAAACTTGTTTTGGAAACTAGATGATCTCCCGCGGCGATAGAGCCTTTGATTGACCTTCTAGCATGTCAGTAACCAAAGTTATGGCTCAAAAACCCCACCTTACTCCCAAAATCACAAAATGCATGAGTCTCCCACTGGCGGCTACTGTAGCTCACGATAACCTGCGATACTCGCCGCTAGTAAACGCTAGCGAGCTAGTCGAGCCCTCGAAAGACTCTTGAAGTCTTCTAGTTTGCACTGAAAAAAAAACATCTGAGATTTGGGTGCGGGGTTTTCGGCGGGTGGCGTTAGAAAAAGGGTAGGTTTGGCTTTTTGGTTGTTCTATTATGACGTCATCACCCGGACAGAGGGCCAGAATTGTGGCTCAAAATTTGGTTGTTTTCTAGGCTGGAATATGAAGCTTTAAAGGCCTAGTTCGACATCCTAGCGTTTCTGGTGCCCAAGTTAGGGCCAGAAGACCCCAAATCATTGAGGACATGGCTGAGCAATTTCAGGGGATTTCCCTAATTAATTTATGCTTATTTTGCCATAACTTTTGAATCAGAAATGCTAGAAAGTCCATCAAACCCTCTAAAGACTCATATTGCAGCCTTGAATCCAAAAAAACTTCAAGTCACAAAATCTGATGGATTGTTCGACTCCCAGGATATGACGTCATTATCCAAATGTAAACAAATATGTATGAACATCCTCTCAATATGTAAACATCAACAAAAAAACCCTTGATCTCAAGCTGAAAAAAATTTTTTCCAGTCTAAACTACTAGTCTTCACGAATCTTTAGAGGGTTTGAACAGCTCTCTGGCCTATTCTAACGGCGAGTTATGGCCTTTTACAAACGGGGTGTTTTCCACCCCAGGTTGGTGTTTAAAGGGGTAGGAATTTCGACTAATTTTTGGTTTTCGTGAAATAATTTTTGATCCAGATATGCTAGAAAGCCAATCAAGGGCTCTAAAAACTCGTAGGCAGTTTTGTAAAAATACTTGGACCAAAAGGTGGGCCCATTCGATGGGCGTCCAGGGCCGGGTATAGTAGGCCATAAAAACGCTAAAACACCCCCACTTGTTACTTCCCCCCAAGAGATCCCCAAACCCAAAACTGAAAATTTGTTTTTTGACTCGGAACTACTAGACTTGCTGAATCGGTAGAGGGTTTGAACACCTCTCTAGCTGCAGCAGCTGGCGAGTTATGGCCAAAAGAGTGCCGGCCACTACAGTGGCCCGCGCAGACGTTAAAGGGCATGTCAACAGAATTAGGTCTGATTGCAAATTACCAATTTCAAAATTTCAAATTATGGTTACGGTATTTGCATTTATATGAATATTCTAGAAAACAATTATAATGCCAGCAACAGTTGGACAATGCAAACACTTATTCATAATTTCCCGCAATCGAGCATTTAGTTAAATCATTTTTCAGAACGAAAAAAGTAAATTTTGTGTTTAAATTCATTGTCGTTTCAGCACCTAAAGAAAAATACAGATTTTATCCTAATAAATATGTAAAATATTTAGTTATGTTATTCTTTTCTGAGAAATATCAATATCTGAAATTAGTAAGTGCATGAAAAAAGCATCGCCACTGGATATGGAAATGCAAAATTAATTTCCATCCTCGTCATACATCCAGTGTTTTCTAAATACAATCTTGGTTTCAGTCCATTTAACTGCTTTAACGTCTCTTGCTATTGAAATAAGAGCTCTTACTTTTCAATCACTTGCCTTGTACTGCGAGGTATTGCAACATGTTGCAAAGCATAAATTAAAAGTTTTATGAAACACGCTGTTTCAGCTCCATTTAGTAATCACCAACGAGTTTGAAACAGTGCACAGCACATTGGTTTATTTTCGTGCATTATTGTGCCAACAAATCACGCCATTATTCAAACACTCTTTTGAAACTTGTTAATGCAATCATCATCGCAAGACACTTTTTGAACAGCAACGGTTCCTTCAAACCTCTCTCCTATAGCAATAAACATCTGATTTGTCTGCACAACACCTGCTTTTGCTAGAAATCGGTTTACGACAACATCGCATACTTAACAAATGCTCTTTCTACAGTGGCACACAGACAGCTACTAAATCGCCCTGACACTGTGGGTTCTCCAAGTTAATAATGCATTTGACGCAGAGCTACTGCAGTGCAGGTGGTGACGGAAAACGGAAAAGGATGTCATCAATAAAATTAAACCTTTCCCAATAAAATGAAGTATCGCGAAGCATAACTGTGTTGAAGCGTATAAGGTTGACAAGAAATCAGCGAAACTAAATTACAGATCTGTGCAACTAACGCTAATTAAGATGTTTGGTAGTGTGTTGTGCAGCAATAAAGTGGAGTGGTGCCTACAAATTAAAATGTTTGATTTTGGAAGGTACGCCGGCAAACTTGTGGCTTGTCAGGTCTGCTTTTAAGGTTAGACTGCGGCAATCCACAGGCTATCTTAAGAACATGCTGTCATCGCAGGGATTGGGATATTTTTGAGTTGGTGGTCCTAACACTCACGCATCGGATATAATGTGCTTTGCAAAACGCTTAGATCTTTGCTGTACTTGGAGCTAAAGCTGGTGAGAGGAGATTTGAATATTCAGCTTAAATATTACGCAGCGATTTTTCCTGAAAATATCTTAATAGCTTTTATTTTGATTGAAAAATATGAAAAATGGGTTTACAGGTAAACTAAAAATGAATTTGCAATAAAGAAAAAATGATTTTTTTTTCATTCGAAGCAATGAATTTGCAGGTGAACGAATAAATGAATTTACAATTTACAAAAAATGAAATTTCAGTTGTTAAGCTTCTAAACAGTGACAAATAACGCAAAGAGTGTGACACAAACGACACCATTATGAACATGTCAAGAATATTTGCAAAATTCGTGAAAATTTCTCGGTTGACTGCTTCACGGGAACTTTCGTTGTCAATCCAAGAAAAAGACGTTCGTCTAATCAGAAGTAGTATGTTTTATACACGTTATATCAAAAGATGTTGTGGGTAAAAGTCACAAGTTTGCTGTCGAATGCTTTCTCGCTGTGTGTCCACCTTGCATAGTATGACTTGTGGACGGATTAGTCGATATGATTTGTTTCAAAGTTACTGACGCCCCGTTTTTCTGCATTGGCGAACGTACCACACGTCAACGCTACCAACATGGAAGCAAAAGAAAACTACCACCGGTTTGAAGACTCAGCGATACTGCTGCCACCGCCAGATCCAAGAAGTCTTGGCATCTATACAGTAGATATGCTTAGGAAAATATTCTCAGTGCTTATGCGCAAGCGCGGACACAAGGGTGAATTAAAAGTATACATCCCCCCAGGGCCACAACCAGCTGAAATTTTCGGGGGATGAAATGATTGTAACTTGTGCCAAACAACTAAGATGTTATTGTCGCTTTCAAATGGTTTTCAAAAATTGCCAGGGAGAATCGTAGGTTTACACCACTGCTTGCCGGCCTGCATCCCCCGCTAGACAAAAAATGTTTGCATTAGACTAAAGTAACTTGAGGCTGTATTTGTCACCAGTGACGGAAGGCGGAAGAAATAGATTGTTGCACGGATTGGTAAGGCAAATGCAGTTATGCGTGAGCTTCATAGCTCGGGAGCTTTCAAACATCGAAAAGCTATAAAGGAATTTTGCGAAGTATTTACGGAGTGGCACTTAGCGACAAAGTACGCAGCTGTAAAATTCGTAAAGTCCTTAATTGAGAGCTTTTTTCCAGAGAGATCTCGGCTGCACTAGTTCGGCCCTGTGATAGGAATGCAGTTCATTGAAATTCATTGCCAGTGTTCTTATATAACATATACTTAATCGCCAAAAATATTGTAAAATTACTTATGCTTGCAATTAGTCAAAAACGTTTCTTCTGTAATGCCTCTGTGCACTGTCGTATTTGAAAGTGTACATGCTAAGCCTAGGGAGAAATCTTGTCTGCATGGACTGTAATTGACCACTCAGTACATGATTCAAAAGAATACCAACTGTACTGATTCTTCACCAATAACCTGATCACTTACGTTTCAAATATTTCATTCATTTCCACACCTGCCTTTCCTCTTGGGGGCTTTTCAAACATGCTAAGCTGTATATGATCCATGTTCAAAAGTCTGCTCTTCGTGACCATAGCAACAAAAGTCATAAAAACGAAGAATGATGATCAAACGACCTGAAGTACCGCCACACGCACCGCTTAATCCAACGTGTTTCCATTCAAGCATCTAACTCAGATAAATAGCCTACTAAGGCGATTTTAGCCAACTGCTTGGGTGCCGAATGGTCATCTCCGCAAGGCTTCATCAGCAAGTGTCACGTGCTTTGCATACAAACCATTTCTCGGATGTTCGAACAACCACGCGAACATGTCACGGCAGTTTCCACTTAAAATTTTTTTGCTATCATTTTTCCTTATTCGATCATTTTCACTCTGCCCACCTAACGTGTTCGTTCTATTCCATCCACGTTCATTGATTACTTCAGCGTGCGGATCTTCAAATAGCACTAGCAGTGCACGCACCCCGCTTTGTTCTAGCACCAGAGCGAATTCCTATCACTTTCGTGCTATAATGCGCTGCTTAAGATGTTGCCTTAGTTCTGAAACAGTAGTTTCGTGAAATGTCTTAGTCTGGTCTTTAGAACAAGTTGGGGTTGCCAGATCACTTGAAATTTTTTCGAGGATATTTTTTTCAATTAGGTACGGTCAGTGGCGTGAAGAGGTTTGGTGATGCCCGGGACGACTGCTTGATTGTATGCCCCCCTAACAAATTCAAGCATTGAGCAGTGGAGTGGCGTATGGTGGTCAATGTAACTGGATATACGTTGTTTGTGACGTCACAATATGACGTCATTTTGGCGTTGGTTTAGCGAAGTTTGTTGACACAACGTGCATATTATTCTACACGCACTCTCCTTACCCGTTATTGAAGCCTACACTGCAATACACATATATTAATCAGCGCTCCATGTCAGGAGACCGGAGCAAAAGACAGGACTCAACGCTAAGACAAAGAAGTTCATAACTTTAAAAATATCCGGCAACGAGTTAAAACAGGGAAGTAGAACACACTCAGTGCTACGTCAGAGGAGTTCACAACTGCAAAAATATAAAGCTGTGCATTCAAAGAGTGCAGTAAAACACACTCAACGCTACGATTGGCAGTTCACAGATTAAAAATATGGCTGGGCGAATGTCTCGTCGAATAGCAGTCGACCGGAGAAAGTACGCGGCTAGTATGGCGGACACCCAGGGTCATAGGCGTAGCCAGGGGTGCCAAAGGGGCCATTTCCCTCAAACTTTTTAGATAATATAGTCATTTTATGCTTTGAGAGGCGTTTTTCTGAACAAAATAGTGTTATTCACCTGAAATCAAACATTTTGGCCCCCCAAATTTTTGATCCCCCAAATTTTTGGGCTGGCTACGCCACTGCCCAGGATTGGTAGTTTAAAACTGGCTAAACTACACAAGAATTGAAAATGCGCATAAACTACGCAAGAAAACGTTCGTCTTTATTTATGCGACTGTTATGCGTACAACCATGGGCGCAATTAGGTGGGGGACACGGGGGACGCGTCCCCCCACTTTTTCAGACAGTGGGGATATATTATGCCATGTTACCCCACATTTTTCTCTTTAGGTTTCGTAATATATTGGTTTCACACCAAGCTGTCCCTCCCACATTTTCCAACAAAATTGCGCTCATGCCTACAACTACTGGGAGGACAGAACAGATACGCGTGTGTGTGAGCCGATCAATCCGCCGAGAACCGTCGCCAGAAAGTGTTCACTAGGGGGCTTCACGTTTGTGCAGGAACGCTTGATATCGAAAATTTATCAAAATCTCTACTGATTTATAGTGTTTCATATTTTAATTTTGGGACCTAGGGCTTTGTCTGGAGGCCCCCATGGCGACGGGACTGAATCTGCCTGAACTGCCAATTAGTGACGAAGCTGGAAATGATGCACATAGCCCTATTGCAAGCACAGGTGTGAAGTTGCATTAGCTCACACCCAGGGTTGCCACGTCAAAAAACGAAACGGGAAACTGATGTTTGAAATAGGAGATTTTTGAAATTTGGCTCGGAAAATCATACGACCGTAATTATTTTTCAATTCTTTTTTGTGACTTTCCGTTGGTAGCTTGATCTGGGCAAAGTCACGTCACTATCAGTATAATTGGGTGTGTGTCGCACACCTAGAGTATAGGTCCCTAGTATTGAGGAATGTGAGAATTACTGGCGTTTGAGTATCGTAAAAACTAGTGTTGACAAAGAACACAAGTTTCTAAAAATCAAATCCATGCAGCATGTGTTAGTAGTCTTACATACAACAGGAAAAATCACCTTGCTACAGCATTTCAATTTTGCAATTTCACTTTTTGGATGCCCGGGGACGTCGTCCCGATTGCCCCCCTCTACACGCCACTGGGTACGGTGGGCTACTTTCAGAAAGCTTAAATCACGTAGGACAAGTCAGGCTGTGTTAACCATGTACGAAAGTGAAAATAAACGAAAGGTATTGTGACGACACAGCCTTTCTACAATAATTTACTTTTTACTGCACAACTGTTTGAAATGGAACAAATCTACACATTGCCCTGTTCATTTATATTGTTTATTCTTGATTCTTGAATGTTCGACGTAATCAAGAGTTCTTAAATGAACAATTTTTAAAATATTCAAGAATTTTCAAGGACGCGAAAATATTCAAGGACGTGTTTTTCAAGAATCAAGGACATTACGTGTTTTGATAGCAAACTCAAGGACAGTCCTTGGCGCGCAAGGTTGTCTGGCAGCCTTAAACAACTATGCGACAAAACGTAGGCCTAATGCTTGCAATTTTCTTCTTGCATGATGTGGTACGTTAACAAATATGGTCGGAGAATGTTTTTTTCCACTTTACAGAAGTTAAGAGAACGTCAGAGTGTTAAGGTGAAGTTATCCAATAGAATACCTCCAAAAACCGTGAGGCAGTGGCGTAGTCAGCCCAAAAATTTTGGGGGGGACCAAAATGTTTGATTTTAGACGAATAACACTATTTTGCTTGGAATAATGCCTCTCAAAGCACAAAATGACTATATTTTCTGAAAATTTTGGGGGCATGGCCCCTTTGGCCCCCCCTGGCTACGCCTATGCTGTGAGGTTTACTTCGAATATTCTATAAAGGGTGTAGTGCCACGCATAGAAAGGCTATATAGTTTTACGTCGAATGTTTCATGTTTGGCTATACGAATTAGGAAGATTTATCTGCAACGCTTTTGAAATGATCGTGTGCGACACGTTACCTCAATGGTTTTGATGAGAATATTTTTTGAGAAACCAAGCACAGTATTTTTCGGACCATAAGGCGCACTTAAAATCCTTTGATTTTCTCAAAAATCGATAGGGCGCCTTATAATGCGGTGTGGCTAATGTATGAACCTGGTTGTGCTTTCTCATCTAGAAACAGTTTTATGTGATAAACGGTGCAATTTATTTAATTGGTAGTTACGATTTTTTTGTAAACACGCCATCGTGTTACGTAATAAACCAACAATTGCAATGAGCAGCTTCCGAGAGTAGCTAGCACATACCACAGATTGTTTTACTCTGAGAGGCTCCTGACTACATGGGCGCTCACCGAATCAAACACGCGCTCAACTTTTATTTTATTCTATTCGTTTCTAGAGGATTAGGCATGTGGGACAGATTAAACTCCCAGTGGCGATTCCGGCACTCGGGAGTTATTGTGAATGAGTTGAATACAGTGACTTACCGGTACCTAAATTTTGCTTCATTTAATGCGTTTTATGTATGAAAAAATAACAGCTAGAAATATATTTTTGATACTGCGCCATATGGTCCCGAAAATACGGTACATCACTTTGCTCAGGGCTTGGTTTTTGTTGATTCTATATACTTAGAAAAATGTTAGAAACCTGTGCTTCCATGACTTTTCCTGATTTTCAGAAACAAATGGAACGGTGCCAGAGTTATTTTACAAAAACGTCCCTGAAAGCCTAAAAACAGAAAATTGAGGTAGGCTACTCTACTACCCAGCGTTACCTGATGTGTAGCAAATTTTGTGTATCTTACTACAGCAAACCGCGGTTAATCCGGATCTTCGCCAAAACCGGATAAAACTGGTGGTACGAATGATTTCTAACGTTATTCTTTACAAAAATCTTCGGTTTATCCGGATTTTTTAATCCGGATCTTCGCCAATTCCGGATTAAAATCTGCTCTTTTCACATCTCGTAATCCGGGTTTTTCTGTACTTCCACGCTGTTGTGTTCTTAAATGCACTGACTGGCCTTTAGGAAAGATTCGGCAGCTTTCAGACGCAACAAAAGCGTGCTCACGATCACCAACGAACGCTCAGAATGATGATAACATCGGCTGCAGCTGAGCGTTAAATTCCACTAATCGTTGAGACCAATATTACACCACACACGGGCATAGCTTATCACGTTGAATATCACGCTGCCGCATTACGGTTTCAGTCTATTAACAGTGTTGAGTGTGCGCCTGAGTGTATTGTACTCGGCATAATGTCTGGAGGGCATTGGCATTACCTTTCAAATAGAACTGTTTGTGGACCAGTCGTAGAAATCTCTGCTTTTGTCAAAAACCACGGATTTCTTCGCAGCCAAGTACTCTTAACCCTGCTCAGGTAACCTCTAAATACAAACGCCGTTGTTGTCCTTACATAAAATGGGCAGATTTTGTTTATTCACTTATACTGGACTAACTGACAGGTTTGGACGCGCGCGCGGGTTTTTGTACAACTTAGAAAGTCTTCTCAAACTCATCCGATCAGAAAAAAACAACGTGTTGGTTTTGGAATATTTTTTATATGATGAAGAACAAAAGCATTTTTCCAAACAAAAATGTGGGAAGTGCTCTTAACAAATGAACGAAAAAGTATAGAAAAATCAAAAAATTCCGCCAGTAGACGTCATTAGTGGTCGGTTTAAGGTTTAAACAGAACCTCATTTCAAGCTTGTGGTTCTATCTGCAATAAAAGTGAATTAGGTTGAGACAAAAAACTTTTCTATTTTCATTGCAATTTTCAGTCACATTAATCAACCTCGCCCGAAATGGGCAAATTTTTTACGAAAATCCGGCACATAAGACTAACTTGCCCAAAGTGGGCAAATGCTTTACGACAATTGTTGGGCAATCAGATTGATCGCGGCACTGCTATTGACTTTCATGTCTCACATACGGCCAGTCCCGTCGCCACAG
>JGI24022J15233_10002487_pt1 | contig 17358 bp, 9 predicted proteins | sample Ectturendosymbi2_FD_15233 | JGI IMG/M metagenome (IMG submission 15233)
CAGGCCATTTCACATGTGGGTGCACCTTATATAAAAAAATGAGGCATTTTTGTGACATTGGGTTACACCCCTTGTTGGATTATAATGATTTGACCCGCAAACCAAATTTCGAGTTCTTAAGTAACGAGCTCACTTGTAAACCTACACCTACCTGAACGCTGTATCAAAAATCACAGTTGCTGAAAATCCAAAAAAAGCTAAAATTCACTTATGTTTTGCTTAAATGAGCTGGGAGTCATGGGAAATTTAAAATCAATGAGGTTTAGGAAAAGTAAAAGCGCAAGTAAATGCGATCAACACAGTTGGACTACTTTGCATTTAAACAAAGGATGCTTTTGTCCCAAAAGGTCTGTTATATCTATTTTGACTTAAATCGGCATAACTTTGTTTCAGTCCTCTTCTCTGCGAATAGGAAATAAGTAATAAACATTTTAGGTTGGTCGGATTTCATAAATGAATGACGTCGCCAAAGCGTAGTTGTATCTAAGAAGCAGCAAAACCTGTACTGGAACAGAAATAGAAAAGTTCCTCGTGCAAGAATGATCGCCTCAATTGTTAAATTGTACAAACTACAAACTAGTCATGTGCGTTTAAGTTAATTGATCAAGACCGGGTCTAATGCGTTGAAAAAAACTTAAGTCCATGTTGAAGACCAATAAGTAAGTTTCACATCCGAGAGGGAGAATGTAGAAATCGGAATAGCAGAGTTGGAACTACCAAAAACAATCACTTGTGTAGCCCAGCATTAAAATCCATGAATTAGGCAAACAACACACTGAGTACAATCATTTGAACACCGGTAGGGAGCACACATTGATGGTCTTCTAGTGTTTGGTTTTAAAAACAAGTCGATAGCCATTGCTGAATTCAACAAGCACACTGATATAAAAACGGCGATGTGGGCCATGAAATGCTGTTTGCATGGCGCGAGAATTCACAGCAACTCGTCAGGCGCGCACTGTGGCCTGCAAACAACATGATTGTTCAACCGCCGAGAAGAGAAAGCGTACAGACATTTCCTTTCCCCTAACACCAAAAGCCTATAAAAAGTGCATTTGTATAAATAAAGCAGAACTTTCAGCACTGCTACCATGAGATCATCCGCACTGACGATGAGTGCGTTTCAGACAGAAGCGCAGAAGAGTCATTGTGTCAGCTGTCACCGGGTGCGATCTTCCGGCCAGTTATTACAGGGTTGCACGTGTCTGAGCCTCTCGGGTGCCTACTGACTCGACTGAGAACGCACCATCAGACAGTCGCCTAAGCCACCTAACTTACGTCGCCGCTGTCCTTCACCCACTGTCAGAGAAGAACAGACTGCACGCTTGGTTGATCACCGTTAAGAACTTCGTCATTTTTGGTCACTGCAGACGAATAACTAACAACATGTCGTCCAAAAAAGCACACCCGCGACGTTATTCCTTTTTAAGCCATCATTACTTACTTGGCCGCCTCCAATTCTACGACAAGTACGTGAACGGGAAAGAAATCAAGCTCTAAAAATGGCGAAAACCAGGGGTAGATTTCCGAGCAAGATCGTCAAAACAACAAAATCTCGCCAAAGCTGAAAGCTTTCGAATTTCCGGGAACGGCGAAAGCAACTAGTGAACCATAGCGATGATGACAGCTGACTGATAACGCTTTTGGTCTACCACATGCGTTTAGCACAGCTATGTCCAACCCCCGGCCACATGCGGCCCAGTCGAGGGTTTTGTGCGGCCCAGTTTAGGTTTTGGCTGCAGTAAAAGTATCCCACATACTGACAACCTGTCCTTGTTTTGATAGTCTTGAATTTGACATTTTTGATGCAGGTGGTCCTCAGAACCACTTTATCACGTCGGTTACCATTGCAGTTGTAGTTTAAGCTAAACTTAGTTTGCTAAGATCAAAGTAAGCCATGCAATGTGCGGCCCTCAATAATATGCCATTCAATGCGCGCCCTGGTTAAGATAGTGCCATACTTTTTGGCTCAGTAAACCATTTGGGTTGGACATAACTGGTTTAGGAGGTCCGCAATCGACGACAAAACAAGCAATGGCTGCTCATTGCTCGTTAAGATCGAATCAGGTCAGTCTACACAGGCGAATCACACCTGGGATCACAATGACCAACTTGATATTTTATTAAATACTTTTAAAAATGTGACAGCTTTCTGTCATTAATGTGGTCAAATTGATTCGAAATACGTTTTCAAGTCGAGTCGTAGAACAAAACTAAATGTAGATTCGTTTCCAAAAAGAGCTTTGATCCCTGTTTGTGGCGAGCAGCAACTGGCAACGCTCAAATGATTACAATAAAACTTAAGACCAAGTATTCAAATCCCCTGGGGCGTGACAATTGCCAGAACGTTGAATCGTGATTGCACGAATCGCAGCAGCATAGTAACAGGATCGCAGTAGAAAATTTACGTGGCAACCTCAACCACCCACGTTAGTAAACTTGCGTCGAACACAGCAATGTAGATCGCAGTTTAGCTGAACGATATATTTTATGCTTGTAGCTTTACATAACAGCCATCAAGAAAAAATGGCAGCTTTCAAGGCTAAGGGTTACTTTCGCTGCAAGCACGCCGCTCGTCCATAAAACGCGTAAGCTTCTGATCTGCCTGGTGGTCTCCGTACATGTCGTTGCTTGAAGAGATGGTCTAAGCATGCGATAGTGAGATCACTCGAATCCCTGACATGATATCCAACGATAAGGCAACAATGCACTCATGAACTACGATTGCCACGCGGTAAGATTATGATCATTAGGGTGAAACTGAAAGGTATTATTTACAGTTGGGTCTAGACCAGCGATTTCTTACTCTTCGTATACAAGTAGGTTACGATTGCAATATCCTCAGATAAGTCGTTCAAAATCAAATTGAAATTTGAAAAAGAACATAACATCAAACACGGTTAAGCTGTGCAATGCGCAGCTACACCAACAAAATGCAGATGTGCTAGAAATTTCAACTTTTATTCTGCTTCACTGCAGAATAAAAATCTATCGGCAAAACATATTATTCAAAGACGTTTTTTGATCGCTCAATAGCTAAATGGCCACAACAACGATGCTTGTGCTCAGGAAAAGCACGTAACTTGCTCATAAAATTTCTGTCCGTACGGCAATCAAAACAATTAGGATCTTTTTGGCTTGGACCGCCAATTACCCGTCTTTCTGGTTTGCGGACTATATCTAGAAGCTGAATTCTTTCAAAGGTTCACGCCAAACTAACAAGACAGTTACAACCAGACTTCCAAGTTTCACTCGGTTCTTATAATTATCTGCGCAACTACTCTTGCCGATTTGTCTTTGCAACCGGTACTACAATCAAATGGAAACTGATCAATTGACTCTACCACCACGTATTACCAAGAAGTTCAGTTTAAGCAAGCTCGTGTGGTGATATCAGGATTTTGATTAAATTGTGAAGATTAATTTTTCTCAAAACCATGATACCACTAACCGAAACGCTAAGCTACATTCAAGACACGTAACTTTAACGTAAACCAACATCGTTGATTTGGAAATTGTTATTGTGTGCGTCTAACATTTTTTTGAAATCCTGCCAAATTTCTCGCATGCAGGTTCAGTGGATGGAAAATAAGAGGATGTTGCTTGAATACCGTTCGACATTTAACAAGAGGATTTTCTCAATCAAACTTCTTGATTTATGTTTGTTCTCATAAATTTCAAACGCTGGCGTAAAGATGCTAGAGGTGTGCCTGCGAATCTGAGCGCAGTGGTAGAGCACTGCTGGTCAATGACACTATAATTTGCACGTTGCTTTACGCATGACTTGATAAGTGGGCTGGCAGAGTTTAACAAGCAGTAAGCAAACTTTGCAGCCACCACTCAACAAATTGAAGTGATGGATGGATGGCGTAAATCCAAAAGTAGTTGACTATGTTTGTCCGAACTTGCAGTTCTGTTGAAGAAACAGTTCACAGTTTCAACTGTTTCCTAAGTTAAGCTTACTGTACACTTTTTCTTAATACGGTATTCAACAGTTTCTATGGGAGGATGAGAAACCAGATCAAAAAATTAACAAAGAGGAAGAAAAAACTGATATGTTGTGCTTACCCTAGTATGCTACTCTGAAACAGACATTGTTGCGTGGCCGAAATTGATTCAGTACAAAAGCGCGTAAGAAGAAAGCTTGCCTCTGACCTACCTTGCATGTGACCTATATCTCGAATGCTCGCTGCAAGAGCGGAAGTCCATGGTTTTAAGCATTGCGATTACACGACTCCAAAACTGGCAACTGGAGGCAGCATGTTGTGATATTTGCACTAGCAGACACCAACGCAAGATCAAAGCATTGAAAAGTTCTTACACCTACGGAAGAAACCTCCGCGTGCAAACGAGAAAATTGACAATGGCCACTTTGTGAAAGAAGCGACCCACTGAAAGCAGTTCAGAAAAATACACCTGGCAATAAGAATTGTATTGCACACTTCTTCAACTTCCCATACGTCATAGCCCTAACGAACTCGATTGGTAAGGTTGCGCTTGCTGTGCTCGAAACTGCTTGTCCATCTCGCAGTGCTTTCAATCAATACGCCTTCAACATACCTCGATTCTGCTGCTGTTGAAAAGAAATAGGAACCATTCGATCTCCGGAAGGGTAAACTTACAACAGCTTGCTTCCTGCCACAGTGATTCACTGCATTCAGTATCAAAGTGCAATCTGTGCAGTATCCCGTAACAGCCTAATGTTTGGTGATAGCAGGCAAGGTTGTTTACAGTATTTTGCCCAAGTCAGAAATGGCAAAGTAGGAGGTGCTTTTTGCAAGACATAAAAAAATGACTGATATTAAGTACACAGCAGCAGGCTATGTAAACAAATTATATCTATTTTTCGGCACGGTATCTCAAATACCTCAAAATTTGTGAAAACTGTTTTTCTTTTTCTCACGTGAAAACGTGAACAACGTCAAACCGTTTTCCTTAAACAAACAGCATGGCGTAACCCAAACTAGGTGACATGAGGTTGGCATATGGGGTCAATGTTTCGTAGAGAGGGGCAAATTTACTGCAAGCACCCCAAAAGTAATATCGTTGCGTCTACCCGGGGGAGTAAGTGGGACAAACGAAAATTTTGCTGTGGGTCGTTCTCATCCCCGTAGGCATAAACCTGCAAAGAAGTGAATTTTCCAAATTTCTTTCGAATAACTTGCGAGTCATTATTCCAATAACGCATAAACCTTTTTTTCAGGCCAATGTTACGTTTTCCCTGAGAAAATTAGTGGAAAATTTGATTGTAATCCAAAAATGCCTAAATCCTTATGCCATTCAGGAATATATATTAACTAAAGGTGTTCTATGGGGTGTCGCTTCAACTTAAACCACTTCAAAGAAAATTCGTTTGCTGCCTCGCGTGTGGGATTCAGTGCTATTGCTACGGTCAGCGACAAGGATAAATTACCTAACGACGAGGATAGTCAGTTGCCGAAGGGGTTTGAACAGGAAGCGATGTTCCATTATAAGGTTAATCCGATTTCAAGCTAACCTTCATTCGAGCAATAAAGAGCTAATCTTATCTACCCTACCACTGCTGGCAACATTAAAAGCTTACGAGCATCTGAGTTGTTGGATTTACTGGCTACGTATCCATGATCTGCAGGAGTTAGCATCAGAGTAGGCTACAAATAGTTTTGATAATATCTTTCGCTGCACTTGGATCCGAAGATAAATTACATAATTAACAAGGTCTGGAGAAAAAGTACGTATAAAAGGAAATTGTTGCACTTTCACTTGGTGGTATAATAATTGAACTTCGCACTACGCAGTTACTTCAAATATTTGTAAAGATTATTCAAAGATCAGCAACGTTCCATTTCTTGCGTCCCCACAAACATTGGTGCTTCAAATATGACACCGGAGCATAAACCAAACAGCTCCCAGTTATATAAATGTCCAGACAACTTTCTTGGTTTGTCTTTTGCTTTGGGACGTAAGCCTCGTTCCAAATCACAAAAAAAACCCAGACACTTAAATCTTTGTGAAAAATCCGATAATTTGTTTTGACGCTTTTTAATGAAGGTTATAATGCAATTGCTGCTTCAGCACACAGCATGCACACAATCTTCCATTTCATAATAAAGCTTGTATAAAGTAAGTTTACGAATACAAACCCACTGAAACTGCATTTAACTATTTATAGTAAAAGTTAACGACACCAGGCGAAAAAATTTGTACTTGCTAGAACATTTTTTCCACGTGTTGCCAATGGCAAACTTTTCAACAGGATTTTCACACTACATTCGATTCACTTGGATTAGGATTAAAGAGTTTTAGAGTGTTGAAACAAGGCATTTATTTTAAAGTCAATAAACCTTTCATTAGATTGAACTTCCAGCGGAACGCAAGTAGAAATAAACTTTTAAAAAAGACATTTAATGATGGTTTCTTGGCATTGCGATGCACAGAAAGCTTCGAGTGCGTTGACATGTGGGTCTAATTTGCATACACCGGATACGCTCGCCTTTATGCTTCGAACAAAACAGGTTTTGAAATTCACCTTCGCTCTACCATCACCACAAAAGGCAATAACAATTAAAGTTTTTGAAACTTGGAGAGGCGTATTAAAAAGCTCAAGTTTGCTTGTAATGGCACACTACGGTTATGCTTTGAAGTTTCATATTGCATAGCAGCAAGCGTCTGCCAATGACCTATCATCGAACAGCACACATGATAACACTTTCTTTTCATCAGCAGTCCAGACTGTCACCCTAGATTATATGTTTTCTACACCAATGTCTGTCTGCGGTAAAGACGTCGTTGGGAATGTGGTCATTTCCGTAATATTACTATTATTTCAATGTTGACGTACGTTGACACATTTTCCACAAGAGGCTACAGTGTAATGTCATGCTTGCTTCATGATTACTTCACATTGTGCGTGAGGTTTTAGCGAGAGATGTTTGCTATCTATTACCATTTGTGCTGTCTATTAGCGTTATTGCAATGCAAGACCGGTATGCTACGTTGTACGCAAATCCCCAAAAATCACGAAAAGTACGATCGCACCTTTCCCTCCTGACTTTGGACAGGCACAATACTTGTGTTAACGTTTAAGCCTCAAACATGCAGCTTCGCGAATATGCTCTCTGCTTCCAATGTCTTCAATAAGTTTTTGCTGACAGAACGCCACTGAAGCAAATGGTCATTCAACGAACACACAATCGCTAACAACTAACCTCATATGACCAAGCGCAGTTGATGTCGGCGAACCGTCGCACGCACCTACTAAGCTCCACATCTTCGTGCCAGGAGTAGAGATTCTTGACACATTCGTGAATGTGTGGTCCTACTCGACGTAAAACTTCGCGGCTAAAGATCATGCCCGGCCCTCCCATGCAGTAATTATCACCCTCATCCAGACTTAGCCTTCCTCGTTCCTGAAGGCAAATAGCAAACATGTTTCGCTCACAAATGTGATAGCCCGCATGAGAACAAGTAATGACGCTTAGATATAAGCTCTAAGTCAGGAGTACACAACCTGCGGCCGCCGCCGTACGGCCGAATGCGGCCTTGAATAAAAATTTATGCAGCCGTGCTCTTGCACATGCAATTCAAAACATGGCGGCCGTGCATTAGCAATAATTCTTTGTCTACTACATGAGGTTACTTAGAAAGACGGCCCAACAGACGTGTGGAGCAGGCTAGGCTCGGCGTGTGGAAACAGAAGCAATGAAAAAAATAAAAATATCTTGAACTTACTGGCGGCCGTAATTCACGAAAATAAACGTAATGCGGTCAGCAATAGCGAAAAGGTTGTTCACTCCTGCTCTAAACCAACAACCATCCTAGTCCAAGCATAGTTACGAGAAACTATACTTGAATCCAACGTGCATGGCAATTAAAATTTTGGTAGCACGTTGCCAGAGGTCGGAATACGTTTTGAGAGTCTTGTAAATCCAAAACGATACACCATCTTAGTTTCGCTGTATTTAATTTATTGATTAGGATCATTCCATGGACCAAAGTTCGTGTGCTTCTGGTCAAACTTACACTCTAATTGAAGGTCATGGAGCGATTTGAGAGGGGCAAATATTTTGACATGATTTAAGGCCTTTAAGGTCTCAGAAGTGAGTCTCATAAAAGTTGTGCTTGGATTTAGAATCAAAAAGATGCTTTTTTCTGCCCTTCATATCTTTTTTTCATATCTTTTTATTGATTCCAGCCTTTAAGCATTTCGTTATGTTTGTCTCACTTACTTCAGCATTACCAAGACCTGTCTGACCAAGAAATACTGGCTTGCTGCTGTTCAAACGACGTAAGAAGCGCTCGAGCTTGTCCGTTTTGATGTAAACATCGTCGTCGGCTCGCATGAACCACTGGTACCTGCAAAATATCGCACGTGGTTTCGACAAGCAGGGTTTCCACACATATTCAGAAAATATTCTCCATACTTTTTCAGTACCTTTTCAATACTAAATGAAAAATTTTAATAACATCACTTATCTTCATATTTCCAAAATTTTATTCATGGAACACAATGCAAACAAGATTTGCAAAACTGTCATCAGCGGTAAAGAACAAAATTTGAATAGACAAATGGGTGAATTTGGAATTTCCATACTTTATGTACATTTTGGCCAAATACAGTACTTTTTCAAGGTCTTGAAAACTTACTTCATAATTCAATACTTTTTCAAGACCGCGTGGGAATCCTGGCACAAGACAGGCAGAGAAAGCATTCAAGATTGAAAAAAAGATTATGATGTGATTCGTCGAGCTACGTAACTTAACATACGATACAAGGACTACGTTCGAACGGGCAAGAGGCTTGCAGTAAACGCAAAGAGCGCTGTCACTTTTTATGCGGTATAAACTACAAGAGCTTACTTTGCACACCAGACTACAAGAGCTTACTTTGCACACCTGGCTACAAGAGCTTACTTTGCACACCTGGCTGAGCTTACTTTGCACACCTGGCTACAAAAACTACAAGAGCTTACTTTGCACACCTGGCTGGAAACTTATTACCAGTCGGAAAAAACACTTAATGATTTGTAAAAATGTCTACAAATTGCTTTAGTTTGAATGTTTTTTATCCAAACAACAGAACATTCCGTCAAACAATTAGGCAAACGTCTTACCCAGAATCGAGATAAGAGTCGTACATATGCTTAAACATTAGAAACGATTTCTTCTGGGGGGGATACACGTTGTCTCCAACCGATGCCAATCGTACAAGCGGTAAAGGCTTTTCCCCATCCTCAACGTTGGTAACGTCTCGGCCAACGTAGAATTCGACTGTTCCAGGCGCATCAGGACCCCACGTGTGCATGATAGCCCTGCCGCGGGTAGCCAAGTATTTCTGTGCCGTTAATACACCAATGTACAGAAAATGTTTGTCTCCAACATCTTTTCTGTTTGAAAGCAAGTTCTGCCTTTCAGCAATAAGATTAGAGGACTGTGCTGTGCGGTTGTCGTCAACACGGACGTGACGTTCAGCTGTGTTTTCTGCATCCGACTGTGATGCCTTGTGTGGGTTTAAGCCACGGTTGTGGTTCACGTAACGTGGTGACAAATGGAGATTACCGACCGGCTGAGAAGACGGCTTCTTCTCATCTTCAATTCCAATGTCATCTTCGTAGAATACCTGTAATTTCCCACGTTCCACGATTTCTTCTTCCAAATGATAATCTTCCTCCTGATACGATGGAGACTTAGCGCTGTTCAGCATGTCACGAGGTGTTTTCCGGTGTTTTTTGTGTTGATCATTTGGTTTGGGGTTTTGCAACTTTTCGCCCACTTTGGTGTGGTCCTTTGAATCGTACACCAGTTCTTGATCGCAGTCTTTTCCGGTTTTTAAGCGACCAACTTCGTTATTATGACGCACGCGAGCAGAGCCCACTCGTACGTCTATCAAGTCACGACTGCCGGCTTCTCTTAACAATCCACCATCTCTGGCTATCACTTCGATTTCAATGTCAGTCCTGCTTGGAACTGGAATAGACAGCCATGACGCGAGGTTGAAGCCGACGAGTAAGCCCAAAACAAACCCAACGATCGACCTGCGACTGATCCGTCTTTTTTGGATTGCCATCACACGCACTTTCGCCGCTGGCTTCATCGGACCCATCCGGTAAACCGTAAAATCCTTGCTCTTCTGCGCATCAGCAATCCTGAGGAATTTCCATTTAGCGCGACCACACGACTTTTGAACATACAGAGCACCAAACTGAAGACACGGAAGTGCTAAACACACTTCTTACAAAACTACACCATTTTGAAGAAACAATGCTGCCAAAATAACGCAAGCAGATCAGACAAAAAATCATAACAACTCCAAAACTATATTTGTTTTTTCCAAATACTTTGCAATTGCAAAGTTATGGGCAACAGTATACAGGTGCACGCCTAAGTATCACTAACCGAGGGGAGCCTGTCGAATTTGCAGAGGTACAGTCAGAAATGTTAGTCACCACCACTGCCATTCATCGGTTGTTGGAACAGCTGACTTCCGCATGCCTTGAAAATTGCTTCTTATGCGACCAATGCAGCTTGATATATTGTTATGGTTGTAATACAAGGAAACAAAGTTGCGCAACATCACTTGTTGACCAGATATCATATCGCTGTGGCAGAAAAATACGTTGTGTTGACTGCATGGTAAACCGATAAACTTTTCAGGACGTTTTGAAGCTTTTTAATGCGTTTTATTTTCTATTAAAGCCAAACTTTAATATAAAGAATAGCTTTGGGTGACTTTGGCCCAAGCAGTTGTCAAAATTTTTTCCAACACGCTCCATGCAGAGTTACATCATCACACTGCAACGCAACAAGAAGATTTAATGAGGTTTCAAAATTTGGTGAGTGAGCATACGATCTAAAAAGCAAAAACCATCACCCCTCCTGTCATTCCTGATGAAACAAAAAATCAAGAAGTGTTGGCAAGTGTTGTTTACAGTGACTCGAACTACTAATTGACTTTTCCTTATCGACTGACTATTTCTTTTACGAAATTTGATTTCGGTTGACAAGAAGAGAATGCAGCAGTAAATGTGTTCTTATTGATTTACATCGCACAATCTTCTTCTGGATTGTAAAGCTATATCATGAGCACAGCATCAGTCACAAAAAATAATTTAAAATACATTTGTTTTTGTCTGTTTGAAGTTCGCATCACTTCCTGAAATGGGTATGAAAGAGATACAGCTTAAAATGACTCGAAACTTCCGTGACTACAGCTGCTGTGTATCTATTCGTGTTGAGGGCTTAAGGGTAATAACTTCATTTCGAGTTGTGGCACCACTAAAAAGACGGGCGCGGTTTTATCTGCACTGAGATGAATGAATTCATCAGCAAAACTGTAAGCTTTGCTGCTGGTAGTAATTATGGTGAATAGCTAGTGGTTCGCTGTTAGTTACATTTCCCTGGCACGGTCTAGTGTTTGAAGTATGTAGAAAATTAATAAAACACTTGCTTCTTACAACTATTCTCCAGTTGCCTATACTTCCATATTTCACAAATCAATGGAGCTGCGCCTAGACAAGGTATCAACAGACCACAAGTTAAAAGTGCAAATTATTAAATAAAGTAATCCTAGCAAAAAATCATCCAGGACGCGTAAACACCGAAACATTTTTTCGGAAATTTATATGTAAAATCTAGCTTTGAAGATCACACTGCATATTTTAAATACCAGCATCGATTTAGAAGCAGTTACTTTTGCCATGAACAAACATTATAAAAAAATTCCACCTGCAATATCGTAGTTTAACGAGTAAAAAGTAGACACATGCAATTTAAGCACAATCCACACGATGGAAAACAATGATATCTTTGGTGAAGAGAAAACGATGAACCGAATCCACAAACCAGTGGAGTCTTGAGACCATTTTTGACAGCCTTGGCCTCAAAACTTGAGACCTGAAATACTATGTTTTATAAGCATCGCTGGGTAAACATCCAACAGTTTAACCTGTTTGTCATAGGTCTTATCATCGGAGAAGGAAAAACAAAGAAGTTGGTAAATACGAAATGGGTCTGACAAATTGGAAGCTCGGAAGTGTCGAAGACTTTTCTTAGTTAATCGTGTATGTTTGTGATAAAGTCAAGAAATATTCCTGGCCACGGCAGGAATCGTATCATTTATGTTGTTGCAGCAGTAAACACGGCGACGGATTTTCAGCTATCAGTTGACAAAATTTCGGATCTCGCAGCATCAACTAAATCTCGCTCTGGGGATCATGGTCTCGATTTTAACACTGCCAAGGGCCAACGACTACAAACTGGGTTTTACAAGCCTGGGAAAGGTGATGCCAAAGCTAAACTTGTTTTTCTTCTGGAAAATGCAATCAATCAGCAAAAATAACACTGAAACTTTAAATCATAATAACACTATACAAGCCACCAGACTTAAATGATTGATCAACGATCAGATGACATTGTCAGCTTGAGAAAAAAATCGTTATTTTTACTTATATCAACATGGATACAGCTGACACTATTGCAACCCTGCTTTATTTACTGATGTTCAACAAAATAGTCGCGCTGAGAAAGCAGAAACGCTGAACCAACCTTTGCCGCAGACCCGAATTATTCAATGTTTATTTATACCACGTCGTGGGAAAATTAGACAACCATTTCAATTTTCTTTATCCGAGGGTTACAACAATGAGTAACCAGATACCAATGTCTAACGGATGTTCTGCACTGAATACTGGAGCGACGAGATAGTCGAACTTTTTGACATATTTTGCTTCAGCGGCACCTTGCTTTCAATTCCTTGGTTTGAAGTTTTCGAAGATTGCACCCACTTGAATAAACGAAACATTTCGCCAATTTTTTGAACCGTCGATATGGGTACCTGATATCAACTGAATTTGGTGCAAAAAATACTGGGCATGTGTAGTAGCACGCCATAGACAGGCACTTCCTCTGATATGCTACAATGTTGAAATGCACATGGCTTTCCATCACCTTAATTAGTGATTCACCTTTACAAATCACCGAAAAACAACTGTCTGAGAAAGCAATGGCACACGGGGCTGCGCAGCAGGCAGACTGGTTGTGGGAAGTTCTGACTAACGACCACAAGCTTGGTAAAAAATACCAGGAATAACTTCCATCAAATCTGCCAAAGAAAATTTAAAAGATTCATGGGTACGCAAAAAGTCTACACCCTGTTGTTAAACATGTACATCGCGATTTAAGTGGCAAATATAAATCTACGAAAAATTAGGCCCAGTGCCATAGCATTACTGGAATTGACAAACGTTTGGAAGCGTTGCCCTTTTTCCACCTGAAGCCACGTAGTACTTATCAGGACGACTGTTAAACAAAATACAGTACTGTACTAGCAACACGCACCAAACGTATGGCGAGTTTGATGCTCAGTCACATTCCACTTCACGTAAGATCACCTACAACTGAAAATGAACAACCCAACCTATACCACAACAGTAATACTAATATACGCAATTACACCGACAGTTTTCACCGTGAACAAAACTTGCTGCACTTTAAAAGAAATCCAATCAGCATGAAAAGCGTAACTGTTCGGGGTTAGTCATTCTGTTCAATAGCATCTTCAGTACCTTTCCATCCAACCACAACTGATTTTATCGTTATGAAAAGTTGATCAGTGTAAACAAAGGACAATTTTTTCTCAGAAGAAAAAAACAATTAACCAAAGCCACTTGCCATCGCTAGTTGCTCTGTGACACAACCAAGAGTAACGCTTCATCAAGAAACTAACCGCCCGAACAGATATGTAAAACGGTCCTAAACGAGGGCAGTCGCAATGCCGTTTTCGAGACATTTGACAAAACATCCATTTCTAACCTTCTGCGTCCTAAAACCTTTGCAAAAAGTTCATGAAATGAGAAACAACTTTCACTTATTGCAAACGCTACCATGACGCACATTGTTATCTGCAATGATAAAAAGTTTTCATGTTTTCAGCTGAAAGCTGCTGCTCGACTTGACTGCAAAGCATATGTGCTCGAATACCAGCAGATCTACACTCTCCCCAAGCCGTATTTGAATTCCGGCCAACGTTCAGTGAAGCCTCCGGTCTGCAAAGCACAAACTCGCTGGTCCGAGAAAACTCCTCCGCACAGACACGTGACGTAAGGCAAATGGTCTAGATCCGTGCAGTGCAGGTTGAGCACGAACCACGCAGACCGGCGAGCTGATTGACGACAACAGGCATGAGACACGCGCGGAATTCAACCTTTAACCACAACTCTCAGTGAGACGCTCCACTGACACCTAACGGCTTAAGGTTAAGTTAAAAAATATAAAAATGCCAAGGATGGCAGTTTGTCATCTTGCTGTAGTGCTTCTCCAATGCTGAAGAGGTATTTCTCGTTGTAAACCGCTGATATTAGTCAGTGGTGGATTTAGGGTGAGGCAAAAGTGGCCCTTCTTTTTTGAAATGCCGTGGTGCCCCTATTTTTTAAGGTCGATTAAGTTTTGTGCTTTACTGTTTATTTGTATGTCTTCATTTTTGCAATATGCTTTGTGTAAGGGGCAGTGACGTGCAGAGGGGGGCGAACGAGGCGACGGCCCCGGGCATCCAAGGCAGGGGGCATCCAAATAGTGAAATTACAAAGATGAAAATGCTGCAACTGGATGATTTTCCCTATTGCGAGGCTACTAAAACATGTTGCGTGGATTTAATTTTTAGAAACATGTTTTTTTTGTGAGCACTAGTTTTTATGTATTCAAATGCCAGTGATTCTCACATTCTTCAATACCAGGGACTTATACTCTAGGTGGGCGGCGCAGTGGCGTATCTATGCAAAGTGGCGCCCATGGCAAAGTTTAAATGCGCTCCCCTTCATAATAATTTAAATATTAGATATAAGTACAATGTTTATGAAAGTTAAACCATGAAGAAAACAAATGTTTTAAAACGAAAAATGTATGTGTCTAATTTTGCTTTAAACTTTCCAGCAAATAAGATATAAATTATCCATAAGGACCACAACATACTTCTATACTCGTTTATTTTTATTATGAAGAATGTCAAAACATTCATAAAATAACCTCATCGTAGTTTATAGGTCTACATAGTGCTGCATGCCAAAATTTTATACCTTACAAAAAAAATCAAACAACATATTGCAACTCCAAACGACAATTTCTTTTATAATGAAATGCATTTAATTTGAATTGCACAATAAATTATTTAATGCAAGCCATGCCTCACTTGTGTTTGAAAACACACAACTCTATCGAAACATGACTATATGCAGATTTTTCCTGTTAAATTACACAAAATGATAATTTAAACAACACTTTGCGTGCTTTTATGGAAGCAAAGTCGTCTATGATCTTAACCTTTCGCTCTTTCGTCCCTTTCTATTCTCATCAAAGGACTCCAAGACGCGATAATTTTAAGTTGCACGACTTGAAACTAGCATTTTGCAATCTAGAATCTTCTCGCTATTTTTCTTTCTGGAAGGCTTAATTTTATGCAGTGTTAAGTTCAACCCTTTACCTCGGCCCATGCTTTGTTTCAGTGTGATAATACGTCGGCAACTGACATTTCCGGCGCTTTACAAAAATGTTCATGAGTTGAGTCAACTAGCACTAAGGGATGATTAGTTGACTCACCCTGTTGGATAGTTGACTCATTTGGAATAAATCATTGTAAAGAATAAGTATTGCATATTAGCGAAAAAAGCCAATCGTGACGGACAAATATAATAAGTGATTGCAACTTTTTAAGCAGTGGTTCCCAAACGTTTTCTCATCACATACCGTTTGTGGAACCCATACTGCCACCACGTACCACATTGCTGCAAGAAAACTCAATATACCAAACATCATTCGATTATCAAGTTTGTTATCACGTTTGGAAAACCAGAATTGACACAAATGTGACATGAAAATAATGATTGTGAGAAATTATAATGGCCATTTTTAAAAAACAAGGGAAGTACACAAAAATTCATTCAGGAATTAATTAACAGAACCCGATGAAGTGAAAAACAGAGCTATGAATGTATTTTGTGAAGATAAACAGAAAGTNGTAGGCCTATTCGCGTACCACCTTGAAGGGCTTCGCGTACCACTAGTGGTACGCGTATCACAGTTTGGGAACCGCTGTTTTAAAGCAAATAAACGAACGTTTTGTTCATTTATCCATCCACTTTTCGCAGCACATCCAGTCGAACCCATTAGCGCTCCTGCTAGCATAGATTAATTGTCAAGTATCAAAATATTAAATTGCCTTTACTCCCAAAAAAATACTGCGTTTTTCAACGTACCGGTAACCATTATAATTGAGAAAGTTGTTCAGCATTNTTTAAAAAATGCGATGCTGCTTTGCTTTATAAGGTAGTTTTACATCATGTCTCACTGAGTCAACTAGGACGACCACCACTGAGTCCACTAACCTTTCGGTGCCTTAAATAAAAAAATCTCAACCAATAATATTCTGCTGAGAAACAAGCTACCAACATTATATGAAATGTGGAGTGATCCTTAAGTTACAACCTGCCAGAAATATTGTTTTATACATGCACCTACAAGAGGAGATACAACCCGACGATCTATACCTAACAATATTTACGTTTTTGGATCAAAAACATACTTTCTGGCATAACTTTTCACCCCTTCCATTATGACACGTCAACTTTATGTGGTAGTCAATTATAGAAAATGAAAACAAACCATGGAATATCTTTTGCGCCTTCACGCATGGCTGGTTAGATACTGGCGGTGAGATAACCATGCTGCTGAGTCAACTAACCCGACCTTCCCCTACACAGCTCCTGAATTGTTATACGTAGATTTTGGTTTCTCACAGTCAGGACCTTTTCACAAGACCTTGGACATCGAACAGTAAGCTAAATTTAGAAAGAAAAAGCTAACTCTAAACAAGACTAACAAATCTCTTTCATGAGCTAACATTTTTTGCTCAACTGGCACGGTAATGACATAAACTGCTGATTTGTCAAGGACTAACTAATGTTCTCTACCTTAGTCTCTGGACTGGGGCATTGCATTCAGCCTATTTATCGGACACTAGTAGTCATCGAAGAATATTTATAAATTCGGATTAGGCCACAGCAGTTTAAGTAATGTGCAAATCTGCAGGACCTCAGCAGCAGTTATTTGCGTAACAGTAAGATTCTCACAGCCACCGACTTAAATTCGTCTCAGCCAGACAGGGGCGTAACGAGGGGGGCACAATTCCCCGGGCGCCGAATCACTATGGGGGCGCCGAAAAGTCCCAACAATGTCACATCACAAGCACTTTTTTCAATACAGTACATTTGCTTCCGAAAAACCTCGGGTTCGAACATGGGGGCCCCAAACTCGCTTCTTGACCCGAGAGCCATGTCACCGCGTTATGCCCCTGCAGCCAGATTCTGACTAATATCTTCTTGCCTGAAATGC
>JGI24022J15233_10002488_pt1 | contig 17355 bp, 10 predicted proteins | sample Ectturendosymbi2_FD_15233 | JGI IMG/M metagenome (IMG submission 15233)
GGCACCACTCGACCCCCGCTGGCGACGACCCTGAGTGCAGCACATACTGACAAAATCATTTTTTTGATTTTTTGTGAATATAAAAATCATGGCAAAGAAAACAACTGCACCATCATTTGTGACGACTTGAACCACTCTCAGGAAAATTTCGTTATAGAAATCAAACAAATATCCTGGTCCTGTTCTGATTCAATTTTTTCAAAAACAAATATCCAAATCCACTCTTGATCCAAAAAAATCGCAAGTATCCTGCGGGATATCCAATCCTGATCCTGTCTATGCTCACCTCTGCTGTGCAAGTTATGAATACTTGACCCTTAGGACATAGTATAGAACGACTTGAAAGTCAAAACAGAAAGTTTGCACCAATTTTGATCATTACTGGACCAAAAAATAATCATTTCTTTGTATGCAGACAAACCGGGTTTGTCGATCACAGGCTCTGAGATTTTGCAAAAATAACTCTGACTCGAGTCATTCTGTGAAAAACGTGACTCGAGGCGAGTCACCATCTTTCTCAACGTGAATCGAGTCGAGTCAGAGTCACCAAAAATCGTGACTCGAGTCACGCTATCACTGCAATGGTTACCTGCAAAAGATCTGCTGCAGTTTTAAAAAAATTGACAAGTAGGCAAAAAAGCAAACCGAAGTTGCTTCAGGGCTGTATTAACCCTGTGCACTTCGTGGTTGCCACGGAAAACACACCTGACCCACGGTCCCATCTGTTTCACAAGTAATGACAAAAAATAAAACTTTCCCGCTGAACTAAAGCCTGGCATGTGCCAACTATGCTATTTATGTAGTCATATATGCATGCATAGGCTATGCAAAGAAGGCAGCAAAAATAGGAAAGTAATGATGAGAAGGATAGCGAATGAGCATAAAAAGCAAGACCCATCATCGAGAATTAAAAACAAGACCCTTTTCAGTTTGTGAGTATTTGACTGTGATGTTCAAGATAGTTTATTATTCCTCATAGTTATAATAAGCATGATACATGATTTTCTTTCATTTCATATTGTTGTAAGAGAATGTGAGGAGTGGAAAGTGGAAGCACTTTATGGTCGGCTCCGGGCGACAGTGAGCATGGCTACGCCACTGCAGTGGAGCATGCGGTGGAACATTACCTCGCTGGTTCAAAGTGTCCATATTTGTCCATGATGTGATGCTAACCCCCAAACCTCAAACCCTAAACCTAACCCCTATCTTAAAGTTTGCCCCTAATTCGTGCCAAAATGTCTATTACTCCAATAGGCCTAAATATTTTTTCTTTTCGTCAATAGGCAAACCAAGGGCAAAATTTTTAAAACTTGCTTTGGACTGAGTGAGCACGTTTGGATGGATGAAACAAGTTACAATTTTGCTTTTCAAATGTCAAAGTAATGCTTTCGTTTTTCAAATCTCTAAATTTATCACCTCTTGATTCTAAATTTTTGGAGAGTTCTAAATCATTTTCTTGTCGTGTGAGGAGAAAAGAACTAGGAAAGGTGGAGGTAACGTTACAAAAAATGGCAAAGCTTTGTTAGTCAAAATACGCAAAATATGTGGCGAAGAAATTTGAGTGTCAGTGCAGAATATTAGCTTATTGAATATTAGCTACTGTTTTGATTAGTGCTGCTATATACACTCGCGTAAATCCAGTTGTTTAAAATAAAAAGAAATGATTCGCCTTTTCCACGTTCTCAAATAACATACTTCAATACTGAGTAGCGGGCCAGAACAGGGGAGGTTCATCAGGGCATAACGTTCTATCCTTACACAGTGTGGTTAGTAGTGTTTTTCAACGAACAAGACAATTTACAAATTTTTCTGAGTCAAAACAAATTTATTGAAGCATAGCAACGGCAAACACCTTTATTTTGGTATTTGGCAACATTTGAAATATTTTTTGCAACATTTTTCAGTTAGCTTCAATTACCACCAGACAAATGTGAGGTCTCGAGTCTCGGTCTCTAGCTTTCAGGTCTCGGTCTCGGAGGTTACGGCTTCGACTACATCACTGTTGAAACTGTCAGTCTATCGTATTTGGATTGGATATTGAAATGAAATTGTCGGATTGGACTTGGATTTAAAAAAAGTAAATGCGTTCATCTTTGTCGCCCTGTGGTTGGTTGAAGGCGCAGAGCGTAACGAACTGCGCTTAGCGCTCCTTTTCCAAAATGTTTTGAAATCGGATACGGTGCTACGCACAATTTCCGAACCATACAAGGATCCAAAATTTGTGAAATTTGAGAATAAGACTCTTGTTCAAACGCCGGAAATTATCGATGCAAGTGAAATTCAGCAATGCTTTTATTTAAGCAATGATATTTACTGTCTGAAGACCGTGAAGACTCCTGGTACTCCCGAAAATAAAAAATGACATTCATCCGGTGACTCCGGATCCGAAAAAATGCAGAATCCTGCCGAGTCGACTCCAGATCCATTGCCTGGGAAGTTTTTTGCATACAAGTTTTTTGCTCAAATTACGGCAAAATATCCTTTGCAACCCCAAAAAAACTTGCCTCCTGCACCTGTGCGGTGCCGCACGGGTAGACAAAGTCTTTCTTGTTAGCTCTACCTTTTGTGCTTTTCACGATCTACCAACATTGAGGAAAAGACAAGAAAGTTTCATAGAAGCAGTGAGCATCGGCCTCGGAAGGATTTTTCCAAGAGGGGAACAGTGGTGAAAGTTAATTGTAGGCCTACCAACTCTGAAAGGAAGAGAAAACATCTTGCTTCTGAAAAGTTGTTAGGAAAATATTAAGTTTTAAAGTACAGGGGTATTCTTTGCCCTCCTCTGCCCCAATTCTGACGCCCATGGCAAAGCTAGGCCGTAGCTGCATTGAGGCACTTGCCTCGGTAAACATTCTGGAATACTGCCACAAAACATTTTTATAACGCTAAATCAAATCATATTATATTGTGTGGCTGTTGTAACAAGAGAAGCACTGCAGCTACACTGTGCTGCAACCACCAGAGATAGGCTACTATCAGCCTTGATTAAATAGGGCAGGATGTTAGGTCTCCATAAACTACATTTAACAACATACCTGACCGGAGCGAAATTAACGTACTCGCCTCAGTAAAAATTTAACCCTGTTTATAGCCATGCAAAGAGTCATTGAAATTAAAAAATCGTTATTCAATCCCCTTGTATTCACAATAGGTGGCATGGAAAAATGCACCAACGTTGAGAAAAGACTGGCAGAAAGATGCTCTGAAAAATGCAAGGAGCCTAAGCCTATATCACGTGTCAAACTGGTGTCCCGCCAGTAGGGTTGCCAGATGGCCGGTATTTTGAAAATCAGTGCCCAAAGCCGGTATTTTCAAAATAAATAATTCGCCGTAACTTTAAAGAGAACTAACGCCGATTTTCTCAAATTATAATGACTTCAGTAGTGAATCTTGTCAGGACAGTTCCTTCAGCGAAGTTTCCGGCTGTTGACACAATGCTTGGTGTGATTATCACATCACACACACCAAAATGTAATGAGCCAGCCAAAATACGGGCAAATTATTAATTGTGGCATAACAATACTCAGTGTCTGTTTTCCCTGTGCCACGAATCATGACACAGCTTAGATCAGGTGTGGGGAACCTTCGGCCCGCGTGAACATTTGATATGGCCCGTATCAGAATTTTCGTTACCCATGTTCGAGTACAAAATCGCGTCAAAACGAAGCTCCATTACAAGCAGGTACTTAGATAGTACGTTAAGAGCAGTTGCTCTTCCTCATAGTTAGACAAAGGTAGAATTAGTAACCGATTTTGCGGCCCGCCAGTGCTAATGGACAATTCATGCGGCCCGTGACGGTAAAAAGGTTCCCCACCTCTGGCTTAGATCTAGCAGCTAGCACTGTTGACAAAATGGCCGGTATTTTTACAAAACGCATCTGGCAGCCCTACCCGCCACGTATTTTTGTGTCCCGCTTAGCTTAAATTTTAAGCCTCAGCCTGCTTATTTTTTTGGAAATGTAGTGGTTTATATCTGTTTACACAGGCGAACGACGTTCATTGCCATGTTATAACTTTGCGATTTTAGTCATCGTGCTGACCTAACATTTCTCTTTAAAAACGCTATTCAGTTTTAAGTCTCCTTTCACTGCAATATTACCATTATTACGTCACAGAGACGCTGTTTAAGCATTAGCGTTACGTAGATGATTGCGGTTTAATTCTGTTACAACTGGCCCTGTAAGGGCAACCATAATGCTGATATGGACCTCAGTGAAAATGAGTTTGACACCCCTGGCTTATATCATGAATTGCATTAAAACAAAACCTGAATTCGCATTGTTAAGGAACACCTTTGTCAGAAAGTTTTCAATTGGGGGGCTTGATATTCTAAAAATTGACAAGAACTTTACTGATTTATGTTTCAGTTGGGGGGACCTGGAGCTTTGTTTGGGGGGGCTAAGCCCACCCGTGGCGACGGGACTGACGCGACTTTTCGGTCTGGCCGTTTCGGTCACCGGACATTTCAGTACATAAACAACTGATTGCCTTTGTTTATTGAAATAGTTATCTAGGCAAGCGAAACATCACGCTAGCTGGTGTTATACCAACTCCCTTTTCGGTGTAACGATTGCGATAAAATCAGAATTGTAATTATGAGTTCGAAATATTTGTATTTAATTGCAAAATTTCGATGATTTTATGGGCTTGCTGATGACAATGAAATTCATTTGGTTGATTAAAAGTGCGTTTGCATTACAACGTGAACATGTAAGCTTTCATAGTCAGACCGAAATGACCCAGACTGAAAATGTGGTGGTTACTAGTGCCTTGTTTAGAGTTTTTCAAAATTTTTTTCGTGAAGCTGTATTAGTAGTCTCCCCAAAAAAACTGATTCAACTCGTATTTGACAAAAACTGTCCAGATCTAGCTGTTCCCATGGAGGGCACGGCACTTCAAAACATTTAGCTGTGTTGTGGGTCAGTGGCGCAGCCAGAATGAGACCGAAGAGGTCATGCCCAACCCCCCCCAAAACAAACTTGCTAAGATTTTTACTGGTGCTTTATATCAATTTACAACTTTTAGTAAATAAACAGTCGGATTCGAGATGACGTCAGTGACGGGACCGTCCCGAACATAATTCTTGGCTGCGCTACTGCTGTAGGTTGTGTTACAGTTGAGGTAGCATATTTTTTATTTTACTGTTCCAAAATGCCACTAACACAGGCGTAGCCAGGTGGACCCTCAGGGGCCATGCCCCATCAAATATTTAGAAAACATAGCCATTTGGTGCTTTCAGTGCCGTTTTTCTAAGCAAAATAGTGTTATTCGCCTAAAATCAAACATTTTGCCCTCCCCTGCCACCTAACACGATATCTCGAACAGAAAACTGTTTTATTCAATACCCAGCCAAAAAAAGCTCTTATCCACATCTCTGTCCCTGCCAGGATGCCTCTTTTTCAGTTTCTGTCACGTGCGATTTTGTGATGGGTTGTGCGGTTTGAATCTGATCTAAATTCTGAGACGATCTGCACTGAATAGTTTTGGTGCTATTGTATTTATTTCTGTCAACTTTGCGATAATTTTTTTGTGGAGAGGGGCTAACCACTCGATGCATCAGGCGATCTTCCCTGTCGCGGGAAACCATTGGTCGGTCAGACCTTTTTCTGTCCTTGTGAAAATATCTTCCTTCGGTATTTCCCGACATCGCGCACAGCTTTTCGCTGAACAATGCACCTTCAGATAATTTTGAATTGCTTGAAGTTACGACTTAAGGCCGCGTTAAGACATGTTTTTCTAACCAATCTGATTTTACCAATCAATGTTTGTCAAAGTAAATTTTCACCAAATCTGTCCTGATTTGATCAGACTTTCACAAACACTTTTCTCGTCAGCAACGTACAGAAAAGGAAATGAAAGAATGTTGGCAAACAGTAATTCCGAAACAACCCATCAATATTATCAGACAATAACACCTGAGTATCAACTGAGATACGAGCTTTCACAGCTGCATGCCTTGATTTCTTGAGGGCGGTCTTAAGCTGTCGTCTCATGCCAGCGCTGTGTCGACATCGGTGGCCACCATGTTCCAATAACCCAGACCCAGTCCCAACATTCAAAAAATCCATGCACTTTACACACAGTTGAATTAATGAAGCCATTGCGACGCTACCCAACGACATACAGTGTAGAACCAGAGATTTCAGCGCATTTCCTGTGCATATCAACGTTTTGTCAGCTCAGGCCCCGCGCCACAGCGCCCCTAGGCTACTACGCGGATTTCACCGTTACGGTAATCATCTATTTAATCTCAACAAGTACGTACTTCGAAAATTACAAACAACTCGGTCATCTTAAAATATTGCGATTGCAAAAAACGACTAGTGCATAGAATCGAGTGATCACTCTTTTAATTAAACAAATCAAACCCGACTGCAGTTCAAACACAGCAAGTAACCATTAAACGTGTACACGAAACGCTTTAGATGGTTTAAGACAACATTTCTCAATACTATGTTTTGAGTCTACCCGTTTTGAGATTGAACTAGAAGCAGTGATGAAATAAACACACAGCTGCTGTTAGCTTGGACGTGCAGGAGGTTCTCTTTATAACATGTAATAATTTTATCTAGCAACAAAGAGAAAAAACACAGAATCAAGATGGTGGTATCAATGAATTCAAAACCTTCATGGTCGCTTCGAATCCGAGAAAACAGCACTGCAACAAAAAAGAAAAATTCAAAGAAATGTTTCAACCTGAATGAATGTTGAGTTGCGCAAAAATTTTGTGCAAATTTTTACTCACAGCATTTGCAGGGAAAGCTCTTAACATTACGGGAACAAGACCTTTGTACATTCCACGTATGCCGTCTGTTTTCATAACGTCGGCAACGACATCTTTCATGCCGTTGAACTTTCCTTCCGGAGCTGCCAAAACACGATCATTAAAGCTTTTACATCATCATGGGTTCAAACGAAGAAATGAGTTCTAAATAAGTGAAAAGGCCTTCCAACGGCATCGTGCCTACAGAGTTCTGGCGCCCCCTGACATTGTAAACAATTGTTTCAGTGGTTCCCAACTTGTATAAGCACACGAATCCGCCAGACAACTGTCAACAAATAACTTCAGCCAACCTGCCTTGAACGAACTGAATTTTGCGCGTAAAGCTACTTTTACCACATTGTGGAAATCAAATTAACTCATGTTACGTCATTGCACAAAATGCTTTTAACCTCTTGCAGTCATTTACACGTCATCTATTGGATTTGAGCGGATTTTTCGAAAATCCTAAGCACTGGTGTAGGCGCACCCCCAAAACTTTTGATTTGGTGAAAATCCGGGCAAAATTCCTTTGGAGGTCATTTTCTTTGGAAGTTTTTCGGGCAAGTTTGGGGAAATTCGGGCAAAAATCCTTAATTCTGCTGATATAGTTGACGGCTCCCAAAATGTTTTGTTAGCACGATACCCAGGTTCGTACATGTTTATGTGTTTTAATGCAAATGCATGTCAATACGTAGCGAGAACGCTTTTAAATAATGAGACGAAATGAAGTTGAACACTGAAACGGCAGCAACAAAAAAATCAGTCGCCATAAATAGCGAGAAAACGTTTCAGTTAATTCGAAAAACACCGACCTGTTTGAAATCGGGACTTTAAAACGTCAGGAGGAATGGCCACAAGCCAGTTGAAAATACCAGCCATTCCACCGGCGAACAATACTTTTCCAACGCTCAACTTTCCTGGACTGCAAAAAATGAAGCATATAGCATTTGGGACAAGACAACGAAACAACAATAAAACGTAAGCAACTCGTCAACGTATCAATTTTTTTAGCAACGAGTTTGCGATAGTGCATCGGAAATTCCGGTGCGTACACACTAGTGGGCAGTGATGTACTCGAGACCGTAACCTTCGAGGCCTAGATCTGGTTAAAACTTCGAGACCGAGACTTCATCAACAATTCCGAGACCAAGACTTCAAAATTTGTGAGTATTGCCAAAGTATTTCAAAAAAATGTCGTCGTCACTTCCAAGTTGAAATTTTTTCGAATTTCTGGTATTTTTCCAACCTGTTTTGGTTGTTTAGTACTTGCAAACACAACAAAAAAAACTCGTTGAATTAGAAGTTTTACTAAGCCATTTCTTTGCGATATTCAAAGTCTCGAGACAATAAATAGGCTGTGACCGAGACCTGTAGCCTTCGAGACCGAGACTGGCAAAAATGAGTCTCGAGACTCCATCACTGGTACACAAACGTAGTCCTGCACATACAGTTTCTCATTGCTCAATGGAATGTCGAAATTATATCGAAGAATTCTTTCAAACTGCTCGTACGCATTCGCCACAAGGACAACTGTTACAACCTTTCAAAGCTGTGTCTATGAAGTATGTGGAAGAATTGAACACTTGTTGAACAAATCAGCAGCAAAGCAATTTGCCAAAACTGAAATACGTAACAAGTGGAACAAGATAATGAAGCAACAGCACATCTCATTCAATATTTTTGCATATAAATTTTTTCAGCAACTAATTCACGATCATGCGTTTACCGCAAGGTACAAACGGATAGAACTACATACGTACACAAGCCCTGGCCAAGCCACTGCCACATCACAAATAGGCAGTGCTGCCTTCTGAACTCTGATACCAGCCATTTTCCTTTCACGACATGTTCATGATCAACCAGCAATTAATGCAAGTTCACATGGGCAAGAGTTGTCCATTCTTGGTCTACCGATATGACATGGTGCCTTTGACAAATGGATATTATTGTGCGGTGGGTGCCTGTATCGGCTCTAACTGCTACGGTACTTCCGCAGAAGTGAAGCAGGACGAGGTTCTTTGCAGCACGGTGAACTCTTCGTGCGAAATATTTATAATAATCTTTAAAGTTCAGTTTCATTCTTAATCGGTTCTGGAAACAATTTTCTACTTGGTGATAGTTCGCTCTAGGTATTGTTTAGTATAACTGAACAGCCATCGTGTTAAAACACTTTTTGCAAANCATGCTTGCGTGATGAAAATCCAGAGGCTTCAATCGCAACAAGTTTCTACCCATTCAACAGGTGTTTTGCGCAAGTTGAAGGTTGCAAAAACATCGTGAAGTTTGTTATCAGCAGTGTTCTCACTATGTGTAGCAGAAACGAGCACGCATCAAGCAAACAATGAAAAACTCATTCGAGGCCATTTCAGCGTGTAAGCAACGTTTACTACAATGCATAGTAAACGTGTTGTGACTGTCATTACACAAAAATGACCTAAGCACAACTACTGCTGCAGGTATTTCCTTACACAACCACACGTTCGAGTGTAAGCACGTCCGAAGTTGTTAAATAATCTGTCCTAAGTACAATATAAAAACGATTTTAGATACTTTTAATTAGAAATGTTATTAATTACGGTAAGCACGATCTTAACTCAGTGCTGTTACCAGTTAACAAGGACCGACACACGAGTCAAGTATTACTATTAGAAAACGAGTCGTAGAAAAACCAACTCACTCTTCCCCTTCAGGCGTCAAATACTTCTTCAGGGCTTCGTACGTAGCGAAATACATTCCACTTGCAGGAATATCTGCGCAAAGCAAAGATCATTTAGACGTTCCTAGATGCGGGTTACCTCCAACGATATAATACACCAAGTACCTCTGCACAAAGTCAGTATCGTCCCTCGGTAAATGCTTCGAATTCCCCCTTGTCTGTACAGTTTTTTGGCGCAGTCGACTGGGCCGTTGTACTTCTTTTCAGCCGCATTCTGCTGAATCTGCAGCAAGCATTTGATTCTCTCTCCAGGCGCCATAATAACGGTCGTAAGAATCCCGGAAAACCCGCCAGCTAGCAAAAGTTCACCGTACCTACAAAACAAACCCCAGCCTGCAATTGGGAGCTTCTTAACTGTGCACTGGACAAAGAAGTGTCTTGGACAAAGAAATAAATTAATAAGTTGTTCTGCACAAGCAAAATTGTAAAAGCATACCAAAAAGAGCAGTTACGACTTTCAATAGAAAGCTGGTTTTATGTGATGCATAGGTACCAGCAGTTTGACCTGGTCCGTAGTAAACGACCTTGGCAGAGATCACTGACTGCTGTGCAAACTACCTCAGAAGCTGTTACACATGAAAAGCGTTGATCGTTTGTGATTGGCGATCAACTTCTATTTACAATGCACCCAAGTCACATCGCAGAGGTATGATGAGAAAAAGTCGATGAGAAAGAAAACAAATTTTCTGTTTTTCGACATGCAACGCAAACACATGTCTGGTTTAAAGTTAACTAACGGAAATAACATGACACGCTGGATTAATGATACTGTTACTTTTTTACCAATATCCATGCCATTGAAGATGGTCAACGCTGGTTATGGGGGTTTGCGCACCCCTAAAATTTTTTTGCCCCCCCCCCTGGAAAAATGTATTGGACTTAGCTTAAAACTATTGGAGATAGTTTAAAAAATTTAGGCCTCTCTCAGAAAACTCTTCGCTCCCCCTAGAGTCCCAAGCTGGTTATGGGCCTGCGCATTTGTATTATTTCTACGTGAGTGCAAGTACGAGCAAAGCGAAAGTCAAAAATATCAGCTTAAAACAGAGTCACAAGTCACAACCTGACATCATTTAGCGCCAGAATACGCAACATGCAGTTACATAGCAAGCAGACTTTTGTCGGCTCTTCAGAAAAAACACTTAGGCACCGGAAAAAAACAATTTCAATTCATAGTAGTTGATCACACAACATTTTGTTGGACACTTACGTTAGCTTTTCATCCGGCTTTTTGTTCTTTGCTTGCATGACCAAATTCTTTCCAAGACCAAAACCAAAAAAACTTAGAGCAAAAATAGGCGCAACACCTGTCAGGGGGGCTGCCATTCCTTTGTATAAACCACGAACGCCCTTTTCAAGAAAGTTGTTACACAATGGTTAGTTTCATCAAACAAAATTTAAAACCGTAAGAATGCAGTAACAAAGAATACCTCATGACGAACGGTTTTCACGAAACAATCCCATGTTCCTGAAAACAATGGTGACTGACCTGGAGCAGGGGCTGGCATTGTCTGCAATCTTACCTGAAAAGACGGCAATAGTTTAACAATGGAGCCATGCACCATCACAAAGCTTTTATTCTACACTTCGAAAAATAACTGTAAGTAATAGCACTGACATCCCATTTAAAAAAATTATAATTCAAGTAAGTGCACAATTGGAAATGCTCGCACGTGAATGAAACAAGATGAAATTTTGCAAGATGGATTTAGCATAACTGTTGATGATGAGGTACGATCAAGCCAAGTTTTGTGCAAAAGTGTTTTCTGAGTATGGGCAAAAATAATTCAAAATAATGTCAGTCTATTCGTCTTAATATATAACTCACTGAGTACTGGGTGGTACAAAAGGATGTACCCATTTGATTATTGCAACCATTTCACATCAAATTAACCCAGGCTTCTGTTTTCCAGTAAATCGTAGCTAGATTTCCAAAGTTTTATTTACCAGCTTCAAAGGATCAAGCAGATAGATTTTCCGTAGGATAATGATTATAGAGGATTATTTTATGATGAAATCAGTTGTCCATACTCAAGTACAATTTTGGAGGGAATTTTCAGGCAGAAATGCTCCAACCAGCCTCACAATAAAGTGCCTCCTGGACAAATCCAGGGATACGGAAAATGTACAGGATAACGTTAAAGGTCACACTGGCTGGTCACAGTCATTCAGGACAGAAAATCACATCCTGACTGTGAGACGATGTTCGGAGCAGTCTCCAAGGAAATCTATGAGACGTTTGAGACAGATCTTTCAAGGTGTTCAAGTATGCGAATAATGCACCAGAATCTTCACCTGTTTCTGTACAAGATACAAATTTCACAACTTCAGACTGATGCAAGCTGAGAGATGTGCGTTTGGGCAAACCATCAGTGAGTAACGCAAAAAAACTTTTTTCGATGACAATGCAAANCTCCACCTTGATGGTCATATGAACGAACAGAATATGCACTTTTGTGTTCAGGCTCAGCTTCACAAGCATCAGTATCACACACACTTAGTGTGGAGAAAGTGATGGTTTGGTGCATGATGGGTCATAATGGTGATGGTGTTTGGTACTTGCGAACACAGAGTAAAACACTGAACTAATGAGAGTAAAATTCATCCCAGCATTGAGGCAGAAGCGAGGAGTGGACGTGGATACTGTGATTTGTCAGCAGGAAGGAGCAACACTGCATTGCTCCAATACTTCACTAGAATATCTTCATCATTACTTCCCTCGAGAAACGCTCATCTCCTGTCATATAGGGACCACCCGCTTGGCCTGTACATTTTCCAGACCTAACCCTTTGAATTATTTGCTTTCTGTTGGGATACCTAAAAGACAGGATCTATGCTAACAATCCTGAAACTATTCATGTGCTCAAGAATAACATTTCAACGGAGATCAGGAGAATTCCACATGAGACGTCAGATAGGGACATTACAAACTTCAATGTCTGAGTAGCCACAGTGATTCAGCACCAAGGAGCTTGGATCAAGAGCATTATAAACTATTGATCTAGGCTCACAAAATGGTCATGCATGAGGAAAACAGTTATTATACAGCTCGCACAACTTACATGTCTGTAAGACAGGCCTATAAAATGAGTGCACAGTATTCCTTTCAATACAAAATGCTACTTTATCAAAAATAAATACATCTTTTTGGATGACCCTGCATTTAGCTCGATGTATGTAACCTTAGTGTTTGTGTCTGCAATGGTTTCCTTCAATAAAAATCAGGGTGAACAGTTTTGTATTCATCACAACGTCAATCCCAAAGGGAACAATCAATACCAATGAATGCTGTCATTGTGCGTTAAAAGTAAAAAGGGAGACAGTCCTAACAAACAAAGCAGAACTGCACTGTAACTGACAAATGTGTGATGAAGATCACTTGTGACTGGCAACCCATCAACAAAAAATCAACTTATCTTTAAAAACCACCAATTGTATGGCACGGACTAGAAGAGTCTATTTACGTAAAGTCATTTACCCGTGAACGAAGGCACTTGGGAGCTTGTTAGCAAATACTGCACTTAAACAACGTGAATTCATGTAGCTGGCAGTTTTATGTGTGGAACACAGATAGAAACGAATATATACTTGGCCATTATAATTTTTGTAACATTTTGCATTTGATATCAACAGCAACACAAAATGGATTTCACACAAAAATGTAAAATATAGAACTTACTTTGATGGTATCTAAGGGATGCCCACTTGCAACAAGACACATGCCTCCAACTCCACCTGCAATGAAATCTCTCCAAATGCCACCTTTAGCATCTCCCATTTTATAAAAATTTTAATATTTCTAGTATCCTCTTAATGCGCAATTACCCCTAGAATTGAAAGAACACATTACTTAAACTTAAAATGTTAGGAACCCAGGTAAATACAACTTCATCAGCACAGGTAAATCAAACTAGGTTAATGCAACTGAAACAAAAATATGCTAATCGAGTGATGGAGTCAATTATACTTGAACATAATTAGTTATAATTTAATAAGTTGTTCTAATTTAATGGTAATTTTTTCATAATGAGTTATAGCAATTACGGTTGCTGTAAGTGCTTGCATGTGTCTATTCGTGGGACTAGTTTTTCTTCACTTTTTTCAAAACTTTCCAAACTTCTGCTTTCAGGGTTAGTGTTAGGTTGGCGTTACCTTAGTGTTACCTTGCATTAACTGAGCATTAGGTTAGGGGTACGGTTACATTTTAGGTTTACCTTTTGTGTTTACTATGTTTTTACCAAGCCTACTGCATTCTCCTCATGTGTTACTGTCATGTTGCAGGAGGTGGTTGAATAAGGTTTCTAATTTAAAAATCCATGGGTGGTTCTGTAACCACTGCCTAATTGTAAATGTAGTTTGATTGAACACTGTGCCAAGAAATTGAATTATAATTGACAATTGTTTCAGAGATGTAATTATAACTGCAAACAAAAAAATTATTGACTTATTTACTCATGCTAAGCTAGAAATAAATCAGCTAACAAAAATCAACTAACTGTAGAAGTTGGTTGCACCAATGGCAGAGGGTGACAATAATTTTATTTTCTAAAGCAGACCACAGCACAATTTTAATAAGAATGATGGTAGTTTCAGTGTGTCTTGCATTAGAACAAGGTTTCAAATTGCTCAATTTCTTGTGAAAGATTTGGCAATGGTTTATTGTTTCATATGACTCAGGCAACAAGCAGAAGCACCATATAAGCCATCGCATGCAGTGAACCAACCATTAGCAAACATTAGAGCAAATGAAAACACAGTGGCACAATAGCTGATCAGTATAAACAAAGAGGGGCGCTGTGTCATATAGGATTGGCAAAAGACCGTGGTGGTCATCTGGTCAACCAACCCCCCCATCTATCACTTTTTGACAAGTGTTGAGAAGCAACAGTTGGACATCAAATACGCATAATGAAAAGTAAAACAAAAAATGAATGAACGCAGAACATGGTGAAGAAAATGCACAGGTGAAAGCACATGCCCAGATGAGTGGATTGAATTTAAGTGAAGGAATTTGGTGTGGATAGAATATTTTTAGCAATATAAAAAAATTAAAAAATAGTAAAAAAGTTACAAAAACTAATTAATGAGGTACAAAAGAAAAATAAAGCAAAACAGAAAAAACCAAAAGGTGTACTTTCATGCTGAGAAGCATGGAATGTGCACACAGAAAATATAAAAAAGTAATTATACACAAAAAATGAGCAGAGTTACAGAATACACAGTATGTTGTTTCTGGACAAGTGAAAAAGTAGAATAAAATATTCATCAAAATGATTTGGAAGCAGTTGGTTATGATAAGAGTACATGAATTTGCCTACTGAAAAGCTATATAGTTTGGGAAAGCATAAGATGTTTAAGTGCTGGAAATGTTCTTCAGGTGGTCCTATGTTAGTTGGATTTATTATTTTTATAGCTTTATTTTGGAGCTTAATGAGAGGCTGAATGGTTGCATTTGAAGCACGTGCCCAATTGAGGATTGAGTAATTGAGGTAGGGATGGATTAATGAGTTATAGACAACTTTCAGTACAGGTAGTGTTGTATAATGTATAAGTTTGGATAGAATTCCACAAGCTCTTGATGGTGAAGTTTTTACCTTTTGTACATGAGGTTTCCAGCTTAACTTATTGTCAAGAAGGACACCTAGGTATTTTAAGTTATCTTCAGGGGAAATGTTATCGTTATTTATGATAACTTTAAATGAAGCAGGATTGTGTTTTTGAGAAGTTAATAGCATAAAATTAGTCTTACTGTAGTTAAGAGAAAGCTTGTTGGCTCTCAGCCAGTGGTCAATTTTGCATAGTTCAAGGTTAACAGATGTCAAAACATTAAAACAGGAATTTGACATATGGAGATTAATATCATCAGCAAATAAAGCAGTATGAAAAAAAGAAGCTTCTATGATATCGTTAATGTAAATAAAGCAAAGCAAAGGCAAAATAACACTACCTTGATGGTCCTGGCAAGATATCTTTTTGTATGAAGATTTAAATGCCCCTATTTTAGTGCACTGCATTCTATTGTGCAAAAAATTTGAGAATAGTTTGTGAGAAACACCTCTGATACCATAGTGATAAAGTTTATCAAGTAAAATTTCATGGTCACAGCAGTCTAATGCTTTTGATAGGTCTAGAAATAAGGAACATGTTTTTAATTTATAATTATCAAAGTTTCTAAGTAGTTCATCATAAATAGTTGTAATGGTTAGCCCTGTTGAGTGTTTTTCTCTAAAAACATATTGTCTTTTGTCAACTAGATTGGTTCTGTCAAATAAGAATATACTCTGTGATAAAGAACTTTTTCAAACAATTTACTTATATTAAAGCGAAGAACAAAAAAGTTAGTCTTTTTTCAGAACAAATTTTCACATTTATTTTTCAATATTATTTTTCACAACTGATAGCTGTTCCTGTTCCCTGCTGGTCTGGTTTTACTTGGCAGTCATGCAACTAATATCGAAACATATTTCAGATTTTATATGATTTTCTTGGTCAAGCTGAGACATATGGTTACAATCAAACTTCACATAAAAGATACAAATTTTTGTTTTTTGTCCATAAAATTGTAAACCACTGACACTAAATTATTCCATATTAAATAAGGTTCAAATAATGACATGCTATGGTTGATTTACTATACATAAAATCAAAATAATATTTACACATTTTGTTCAAAGAAAAACATAAGAAATACATTACGCAAGTTTCTGTGTAAAGACGCATCATACATGCAACATTCATTACATAACACAGATGATGGTGTGCAAGCAATGTGTGAGTTGACATAGGCTATAGGCTACGGATGGATAAACAAGTCACATAAGGAAGTGCAAGAAGTTCAAGTGGCAATGGAATGGAGGTTATCACTCAAGCAGAAAGCCATGCAGCAACTATTAGCATTACAGAAAAAGGTGCCCTGTAAAAGGCGGAGCTCTGTAAATAGCGGAGCTTGGTTGCGGAGGTTTGACGACGTAACCGGAGTCGCTAAAACTGATATTTTATGTTGAGCAATGAGAACTAAGCGGTAGTAAAAATAATTGCACTGCAAAAGGTGATATTGCACTACAGTAAAAAAGTCTATTTTGAAGTTTGATTATTTTTGGTTATCTGAGTTTCACAATGGTTCGCGGCCACAAAAAGTAGGTTTCAACAGGTGTGAATGTATAAAATCTTTAAACATCGCAAACTTCCACGCATTCCACTTTTAGGGGAAATGCATATTAAGTTGCAATGATACAAAATTTTTACTTCACTTTTTTCCTTTTTTTGTTTTTGCAATGCAACTTTTTTCCACTCTGGTTATGTCATCAAACCTCCGCTATTTACGAAGCTCCGCGTTTTACAGGGCACCCAGAAAAAGAAATGCAGGTGCACATAACAAAGGCAAAAACAGTTTTTGCCAACCTTAGAGATGTTGAGAAACAACACAGTTAACAACTCAACTGTCTGCACTAAAGAATAACCACTCCAGTGGTAGAAAAGCATTGCATTGGTGTTTAGTTGAAATGAAGTAGTATGCTAAATGCTACTACAGTAGGCTTAGCCTACAAATCAACTTTACACCATTCCATTAGTGATTAGAGAAGCCAAACACTTAATAGGCTACAAGCTTCAATCTTGAGTTTGGCCAAAAAAATCAAAAGTTTAAAGTGCAGTAAACTACTAGCAACTTTGAATTTTTTAGCATCACAAGAAAGTCCAACTTAAATCAGAATCAGTAGAAGTAAAAACTTAAAACCATGATCGATGCCCAAACAAAGCTTTGAAAAATTTTAGGCAGTGTCTATTTTGCTGCCAAAATGCCGACGGCAACGGCTTGGCTGGAGCTATTGTACCGTAAGTCCAAAGTGTGACAGAAACGAAGTAAAAGCAAAAGATAAACCCC
>JGI24022J15233_10002492_pt1 | contig 17348 bp, 8 predicted proteins | sample Ectturendosymbi2_FD_15233 | JGI IMG/M metagenome (IMG submission 15233)
GCTCTACCATGGTCGCATAGCACGGTTGACTAAACACGATGACGTCATAAAACCACTGCTCAGAGGGGCCCCGCATCTAGGTCTTGCATTGGGCCCCGCGCCTGCTAGGGCCGGCCCTGGGTCGGAGTATCTTATTTCGGCATGACAAGCCAAGGTCTCTCACTGAATCAGTGCAATGATGATTGACGAGTCGTATTTAAATGTTATGCGCCAAACTTTCTTTATTTTAATGAGGACCGGCCCGCAAAATGATGCCAGGTTGAAACCGGTACGCAGTGCGAAAAAGGTTGCCGACCCCTGACCTAAGATGATATGATTCTTTGGTCTGAAAATCACGTCTTTTCATTGCAATGTTTTAGTACCGTAAAAACAACCTTCAGTGTCAAATACAAAGCTCAAACAATTAAGTATATAGCATATGCAGTATCGCTAATCTTCGAGAAAGGTTTTTGTAGCATACTCTTCATGTATTCCTCATGAGTAGCGATATTACAAGGACATAAGCAAGTGATGCGCTCCACCCCGGGGATTGCCCGGGGTGTAGGGGTGCATGGGAACAAGTTGGTCTTATTTTCGTTTGATGAATGGCGATCGCAACGCATCAGCACCACAAAAGTGTTGCAGAAATATTCTGCTTCCGTATTTTGTTTACTTAAAAAAAGCGACAAATAAGCTGTTTTAAAGTTACAAGTTCTTAAAAAATGTATTGTGTAGAAGACAGCGTAGGCTGCTTGATATCATGACCGAATTGAATCAAGGTGACAGGGTTTCGTAGAGCCTTTCTTAATGAAACATTACTATTTATTGCAATCATCCCAGCGAATGTCAAGAAGTGCATTGCCAATCGTTCACCGTTCATGGTTCATTTAATTACACATGCCAGGTTAGGAATGTAAGGTTTAAAATTTGATGCCATAGTGATCGCATTACAGGGTATATTCTTCAGACAAGCATGAAAAAGTTGTTAAATCCAATATTATCACAGATGACCGGCAAATGACCAGTCATAATTTTGCATCAAAACAGAAGTCTCACCCAGTTTGATTAAAAACCTCATTGCCAGAATTTTGCGGTGGTGAAACGATTTGCTAAAAGCATAGTGCAAATGTATTGTAACAAACTAATGGATTAAAGTGAGCGTATGTCTGATTGTTCTTCGTTTAAAAAGCAGAAGCATTTCGTTATCTCAGCTTTTCCTTTGAATTTTCAGTGGACAAATCGAAAAGAGGTTGCAGTTGTTTACCGGTTGTTCATGACATTTTACACAATGGGCTGGCTTGCCGCCGACCTGGTGCTCAACGAAGATCCGTACTATTACATTTATCTTACACACTGGAGTCAATTTGTTTCATGTTCATATTTTGGTAAGTATCGTATGGTTAGTGAGCAACAGCAACAAATTAAAAAATAATCTACCAATATGAAGAAGCAATCCCAACAAGTAGCTTATTAATCATGAGCAACAAAAAGAAGCATGGGACACTTATGTTTTTCTCTAAGGGAGAAATTGCCTCAGAGGCGCCTAATACAGCAACTGTAAATATGCAGCTGACCATCTTTCCAATCGATGTAGTAGCGTCTGTTTTGCTTTTTTGCCCACCAGCTTTCACTTGCCGTTGTTTTTTCAAAGTTTAAAGAGTTTTTTTTAAGGTGTTTTAGTGACCCGACTCGGGTCCCTAGAATTGAAAATCCGGTCCCTACAGGTCCATACCGGGTACCTAACATTTTCCTTAAAAAACCCTGGTTTAAGGATACTGACTATTATCAAACTGCAGCTTGCATGTCATAACAACAACAAATTACCAACCTGATATTTATAGCCAACTTAATTTTACGCTCTGTCTGAACCCACCTGTGCTGCAGTGAAAACTACTCACTAAAACTTGTTTTAAACAACAGACCTACGTTACCAGAATGGGTCAAAGATTTCAAAGCATTGTCCAAAGTATTGATAAAACAAAGTGAAAGACGATACCTTGTGCGATATCGCCGAATGAGTAGTACAGAGGGCTGATAAGACTGGCTAGGGTTGCCGCAGATTCTAAACGATGTCTAAGCTCACCTATGCCAAGTTTTTCTCATCATTTATTTAATTTTGAAAATTTTCTGAAGATAGAGACGTTTCTTATTGCATTAAGAGTTGCATATACTTGCTAAAAACTAAAACATTATTGGCAAAGAATCAATAACAATTCCCGTATAAAAAGAACTTAAAAATGTAACTCCTACTGTGTGCTTATTTTAGGACCTGCTAACTAATGTAAAAGATGCAATTAAATTCTAAGTTGCAAATCGTTATGATATCAAATTAGGAAAAGTCCTGTCTAATAGATGCTTTCAGGTTACCTAGTTCAAACTATAGTTAGTCTCTTTTCCTTTTCAGGTTTTTCTGCATTTTGCTGCATTAGAAGTCTCTTCGATTTCAGAAATCAAAAAGTAGGTATGTTCATTACAAAGATAAAACGACTCAACACCAACAAGCATAGCAAACAGCCGTATAAATGCCAGCAAATGCAGTATGTAGATCACCTCACTGGACTAGCTTGTTTGGACCTTACGAACTAGGTCAATATTGCATATGCTTTATTCATGCAGCGTCAACCATGTACTTCATTTTCCGTTAAAATAAAAGCGGAATTGGCAAAAGCTAACCACATTGCCTTGTGCTGGTACCACCGCGCAACGCTCGGGCACACAATAAATTGCACAGTTGTGAAATTCATAGGGATTTACGCGTCGACCCACTCTCTGAATGTATACATTTCAACTGCGATTACTTGACCATGTGGCCAGAATGTCACTAAAAAGTTCGCGAGGCAAGACTAACTGACTAAGCCAAAGAAGAACAACTAGAATACCGGCCTAGGACCTGGTTTTATGGTTATATTTCTGACCTGGCTTGGCCGCGCTTCAGTCTGGAGCAGCGCTGCACAACCTTTGCGATATTAAATTTATTTTTATGAATTACGGCCGCCAGTGACCTGATTTTATTTTTTCTGCATTGCTTTTGTTCTGCTGCCACACACTGAGCCTAGCCTGCTTCCACGCGTGGTCTGTTTGGCCATCTTTCTGCTAATTATTCACTATCCGCATACAGTAGACCAGGGGTGGGGAACCTGCGGCCCGCGGGCCAAATGCCCCCCGCGTGAACATTTGAAATGGTCAGCATCAGAATTTTCGTTACCAAGTTAGAGTCCAAAATCTCGTCAAAACGAACCTCCATGATCAGCAGTTACTTAGATAGTAAGTCAAGAGAAGTCACTCTTCCTCATAGTTAGATAAAGGTAGGATTTTAGGATAAATTTAATTGATTTTGCGGCCCGCCAGCGATAATGCACAATTCATGGGGCCCGTGATAGTAGTTAGGTTCCCCACCCCTGCAGTAGACAAAGAGATTTTATTACAGCCGCCATAACTTCATTTTAAGGAGGTAACAGCACTATATCAGGGGCCGCTGAAAATGTGAGCGGCGTAGAGACACAGGACTATTACTGCTTGACTCACCGGAGAGTAAACGCGTGTTGGAAGAAGGCCGAATGGATGATTTCGTGTTTCTATCAAGTCTTTTTCTTCAAGAATGTAAGGAAAAACATCGCAAGAGTCATTTGACAGAGTCTGTAGTTGGGCGTATTTCAAGATTGTTGCTAAACAAAACGTTTCAACCAGCTCTACACCACAAACACATACTGTGCATAACGCGAATCACAAAGGCTTCTTGTTTACAGAAACAATGGAAAGACGAGCGACTGAATTGCGATGGTTTCACAAAACAACCCTGATGTTGTTCAATATTTTTGCGGACAGTGCTCCAATCGTTACCGGGTTGTATTGGTTGGGAGTGAAAGGTGGACTTGTTGGGCCCACTCTCATAGTTGAGCCTTTAAACATTCATGTCCACTTGATGAATACCGTGCTTCTTTTTGTTGAACAGGCAGTCAGTGCTGTGCCTATCCGCATATTACACTTTTATTTTGCCGCGATTTTTGGCCTCATCTATTTTGCTTTTACTCTGACTATTCATTGGACAGGCTTGAACTCGGCAATTTACCCAGTTGTGAATTGGAACTCCAACCCAGGAGCAGCAGTAGGGCTCTTCATAGGGCTGACATTACTTATAATGCCAGTTCTACATACTCTTTTTTATTTGTTGTACTTCTTGAGAATATCTTTACACAATCACATATTTAAGAAGCCAAATCAAGCGGTTGTTGAAAACAGTATAAATACGCATTGTCAATCGCCGCTAACAACTTCTGTCGATGAACTTGCCACTGCATAATCGTTCATAGTTGTACTGCTTATTTAATATATGCAGAAAGCAGCACCATACTCCTCATGTTAATCGTTTTTCTCTAACTATATATTTTAATTTACCAAGGGAAGTAGTTGGTTTGTCAAAAATTGTTTCCTTCGAAATACTTTTCAACAGCACAGATACAAAGTGAATCGTTTATTGTTTTTGTTGCTAAACATTCTATGTTTACTTTATTTGTTGCTTTATTGAAAGTGCATTAAGGTTTCGCAAATAAAAGCTTTGAGAGTAATAGTTAAAGCAAATATGCTGATCGAATAAGGAACTACATGCCTACAATAATTTTATTGGTGGGACCACTGTTGGAAGCTGGGAAAAAAAGTTTTCGAAGGTACTGGTGGAAGCTGGAAAAAAGTTTTTTTTTACGAATTATTTCAAAAGCAAATGAAGTTTTATTTACTTTGGACCTTTAGGCCGTTTTTAGTTGCCAGGTTATGATACTAGCGCTTATCTACGCTATTTCAGACTTTGCGGATAAAAGAAAACGTATTGTCAACCCCAAGAAAGGTTTATGCCGGCTTTTAAGCGCTTGCAGAGCATTTTGCGAAGCGCCACTCCTCTCTTTGTAGGACTTTAGTATGTGCGGTCTGTTCAAAAGCTTTGAAAAGTTCTATTTCTTGATTTCAGAATATTTTTAGTTGTCGCCAAATTTTGGCCGATGATAGATCCTGACAAAACACTTATTAAAACAATACGTTTTGAAACAAAATTTGTTTTTGCTGACTTGCACAGTTTATAGGCTTTTTTGGACAACTACGTGTGATGAAAATCAGCTATAAAGTTGAAACTTCGCTGCCACTGATGTACAGCTGTAGGTTCGGTGTTTAAATATATATGTTGCTCGGTTCGCAGCATACGCCTGACGTTCGCTACCTCCTCATTTTCCTTAACAGTAGGTGTGTACATCCCGCCATTAGGTACCCTAAGCTTGTCAGGAAGTACTGTTGGGCTTGTTGTTTGTTCTTAGTTTATCACAGAGAGTTCTGTTAAGCTGTATGCTAAGATTTATAGAGAAACTTTTCTTTTCAAACTTTAGGAATGTTACATTTAATCATATATGCTATTTTAACCTGCAAAAACACTGCTGAACATTTTGAGAAATGGTTCCCAATGTGAGAAGTTTGTCAATTCGAAATAGCAGATGTAACTTTGATTTGGATGAAATATGGCAAGGAGACAAAAACAACTTTCAAAAATCGATTTTTAAAGTACTATTTGATCACAAACAACTAAGCTTATTAATTTTAAGTTTGATAACATTTTGTGGTATTATACGACCAGACAATATTTGAGTTGACCTATCGAATCTTGCAGATTTCAGTGAAACCACCAGACAGTGACGAAAGGATTTTACGTAATTACATGCTATAGATCAAATGTAAAGCAAATAATCAACGTGTTATCACTCGTTTTGAAAGAAGCCCTCTTGCAGGATTTTGCTATACCAGTTGAGCATGGGCGTCGAAAGGATATTTTCCAGAGGGGGGACACTGGGGGATTCTTTCAAAATTTTTCTAGAGGGGGGGCAAAAAGTGGTTATATTTGGGTTTTCCCACTCGAAACTAAAAAAATCACCTTTTTTGCTGGGGTAATTACAAATGTACATTAGTTAGGTGAGCGGATCCTTTTCGTTCTTTGCTGAGGTACTTTAACTGGACCCCAGAAAATAACATGCAAGACATGGGCCCCGGAAAGGAGTCAGGGAGAACTTGGTCCCTCTGGATTTTGAAATGTGCTATTTTGCTATTAGCTTTTCAGTTAAAAAATGTTTTTCTCTTAGTTTCGGAGCTGGTAATGAGATTTCACCACTGTTAGCCCCCCGTGGAAAAATCTTTTTGGCCAGCCCCTGGAAATATCCATCATTGGCCACCCCTGAAAAAATTCCCTCCGACGTCCATGATCCAAGACCGATAACTTCTCGGTACGACTTACTCGCTTGGTGCAGTTATTCTACATGAATTTGCAGGAAGCACGTAAATGCTAGTTTTTATTTGCGTTGACTTTTTGAACGATTGCACTACATGCAATAGAAAATTCCAATGGCAAAATATCTAGCGAAAGCATTGAGTTGCGTTTTGAGACATCCGTGTGTGATTTTGGTCAGTTTAGTTTGCTTTTTATGATTTAAAGCAATTGTAATCGCAGTAGATCTCATACGAATCTTTACGGAATGATACACAAGATATTTGAATTGCTGACAAGTATAAAACGTAGTTTTTTTTATGAACGCCTAGCTTAGAGATGCCTATTCCAAGTTCATCACACAGCTGCACAATGTCTGCCTCGTGATTTGCTGAATACTGAGACGACTTTATTTTCTAAACCAGACCGGTTTTTAAGCTGAAGCTTACAGAACTTTGCGATGTAGTTCAGCTAGTATCAGCATTCTGCATACTGCGCAAAGTGCTGAGAACTAAAATTTTTGATGAGTCATTGTGCACTGTTTCGCTCAAAAAACCTTATGACTAGAAAGTTGTGCAAAAAACGGGAAAGAGTCGTGTTATGTTACTATGCAAAAATTTAGTGGAAGATTTCGGACTGAACATTTTTACCTGCTGCACATTTTTTCTTCCATAACGTCTTTAGTTAAGTTCTGATAACTTTCGGATGCTCGTACAATTTACATCTCCGCAGTGGTATTCGGGAAGATGCTAAATTTGTGAAATTTTTCTTTAGAAAAGCTTAAGCAAACAGATGCTAGGGTTGGTACCAGATGAGAATTGAAAATGCATTTTGGTCACCAAAGGCGCTGCTGCATCACTTCTTGCTCTACTGAAGAGCTTTCCAAATGGATGCCACTAACATGGTAATTAAAGTTTCTTATTTTAAATGGGTTTTATGGTGTTGTGAACAGCAAGAAGATTGCTTATCCTGTCTGTAGGATAAGCAATTTCATCAAAATGTCTAAAAAACTCCTTACTCTTGTCATGTAGGCACTGGTAAAACCCGTATGACTGGAGTTATATGGATAGCATTATGGTGTTGACATATATATTGATGCCACCAGGCAACCCGATATATTAAACTTTTGGTATGTGGTTTTTGATGCACAAGTACGTTTTACTCAGTTGTATGTTTTTAAAAAGTCAGTGATACATACAAACACTGTCAAACGAAAGGAATCCTTTCCCAGCAAAGAATCAGACACTAAAATCTTACAGAGTATATACTACGCCTACAAGGTAGGCATCATCAGCTCTTATTCAAATAGAATGATGCATACAAATATTGATATGGAGAGAAACCACTGTATCAATTTGCTTTACATGCGATTTATGCCTTGGTGTGTGTAGATTCAATTGATGGTGTCCATTTCCGACAAAACCATCTTGCTTTATTTTTTTTAAATGTCTGATTTGTGTTCAGTGCTTCTACAAAGCAATTAGCAGGGTGTGTTTTGCATAGTGCAAAGACTGGTAGCCTGCAATCTTTCGCGAGTAACGAGCGGAAAAGAAATGCCAGACACCTTAGAGTGTGACCAGCGAGATCCCGGACATATTCGCACGAATTCTCGTAGTGTCTCAACGGGATGTCCAACAAAACCACTTTCAACCGGGTTTCTGTGCAGCTTATTGGCCACCGTCACGCATGACTCTCTTGCCAGCTTTGCTAGACAGTGTGACGCTTTTACTTTCCAACTCGTTAAAAAAGTGCAAGACATCTGGCAACAGTGGCTTTCACTCTATCAAAACACGCAGAATTTCTGCCAATATGCCAGTCTTGCTTCCGTCCGCCGGCCCCTTGAGGTGACGGCAAATTTAATCGAATAAAAAATAAATGCAGTTTTAAACCTTTGTAAACGGATTGTTTCCCTTCCATTGTGGAAAATCTCTTTCAGGTAAAGCACCTTTACACCAGTTCATAGACTATAGGTTACTCGTTTCGTGATTGAGATTTTGCTTTGGAGTTTAGCTGAACGTTTATTTTCGATATCAACATATATTTTCACGAGTTTACCGCAACTTTTCTCAGACCAGAGCAGTCTTTGCAAATTAATCAAAACATTTTACGCATTGCCGCATGAAGAATCTTTATATTTCAAATAGGTTCTCAAGAGGAACTTTCAAAAATAAAAGCTGAGACTTAAAGTTTCCAAATAATTTTAATTAATTTTCTTGCACGTTTTCGCTGCAACTCTCGCTCCAGCAGAAGGATATTTTTGTTATATTTATGCTGCAAAGCCGATGTTCGAGTTGCAACTTGCTCAAGATTACTCATCACACAAATCATGTGTGGTCTTTCCCTGAGAAGAATGATCGATTCTGATGATGCAAAGGTACGCACTATATTTAGCATTATCGTTCATGATATAGCTGCTCCCAACGGGACAAAATTCCAACGTGTGCTGTTTAGCGTTAAGGCCATTCTATGGTGATAAATATAGAAAACGGTTCTATATTTACCTAGGCAAAGTTTTCATTTGCTAGCTTAAAACCACCAAGAAGTCCAGTTCATCCATCAGTAATAGGATTTAACAAAATAGTGGCGAATTCGCCGTGTAGGTTAATTTTCGCTGGAGAAAAATCAGAAGCGTTAGTTTTTAAACGCCGAAACAACTGACATGCATTTTATTCTCCGTTCTGCAACCTAAAGTTGATACGTCAACAATGCTGATCAGCAAAGATGGATGTAAAAGCGAAACTGCTTGTGATTTTTCGACGTGAAGAGCGTTTTTATCATTTCTTCTTAATTTCTATTTTTTGCACCAAGCTCTGACATGAGTAGATGCTTAACACTCTTTCATTGAAAGTTTACTCAAAATGAGTGACAAGGTATGGTGTTGGTGTAACTGCTACAGATGAAACACAATTATTGTTTTGTTTGACACATGCCTAGACAAAACTGATATTTTGCGCATTCAGAGGTTACAATTTTGACTTTCAACCCAATGCAATTGTAATTAAATCACTGCAGCGCCGTAAATAAGCCTGCATGTGCTGGAGCCAACAACTTTAAAGATTGAAAGCACAACTTCAAAGGTCTTGATGACGAGCGTTCATCCGGAAATAGTTCTTGGGCAAAATGCACTTAGATCAAGACAGCTTGGAGTCATCATTTGACTAATGTTAACTTTCGGCCATTCAGACACAGCCAGTTGAAGGGAAAATACCAGGTTGTCAACTAACGAACTTTGGAAGGCCGTCTTCTCAAGACCTTAATTCTTCACAAGCATAAATAGGACTTTAATATCTGGCGTCTAAGCCAAGGATGTCATTACAAGATAATAATTGGCAGTGAAAAACGATGTCACGCAATGGAATGCGCGTTAGATGAATTGCAATTTCGCAAGCCATACTTAAACGAAAGATACTTTTCAAATTATTGAGAAAGGTAGTTTACTGCAATAAATAATCAACTTGCTAATGCTGAAAACCTAAATTACTCACTATGTAATCACGAACGGAATGATATAATTGTGACTGTTTATATACCTGCTTAATATCTTCAGTGGCTTTTGTCATTAAATTCATCAGGAACAGAAAGACACCACTGACTTCGATGAAAATGCCAACCTGATTGGAAACTGGCATTGCATTTTGTAAAATTACTTTGCTGCATAAGCAAATGGTTCCGTTAATGTCGTATGTGTTGTTTTCAGGTAAACACCCATAAATGCACAACCACTTGAAATAAAATATTAAAACTGGTAAATATTGTTGTTTCGCATTCGCAGTGACATCTTGACCATGGCGCTGTGGAAGTGCATCGAAAACATTTGAAAAAATATATGCCAAGTGCCTTGAAAAAAGATGCCGCGAAATAATTGAACCAAAGCTCGAGGATACCTAGTGCAGTTTCGTCCTGGCTGTGGCACATATAGACCAAATTTTCACTCTCCAGCAAGTCTTCGAGAAATTTTAGGAGTATGCAAAAGATGTCTACACATGTTTTGTCCACCGTGAGAAAGCATATGACCGGTTCCATCGTGAAAAACTTTGGTGAGTGTCACGGGAGTAGGATGTGACGGCCGCCTGTTACTGGCGGTCAAGACATTATTCCTGCTCAGACATTTATATCCGTGTCGGCAGAGTTAAATAACACCCGGTCACAGTGGGTGTTGGTCTCCAGCAATGTTGTGTGCTGTCACCACTCTTCATAGTCTGTATGAATTGGATAGACAATAACAGCCGAGTCGACAAGGATGTCACTGTTGGAAACTGCAGGATCAACAGTTTGCTATTTGCGGATGATTTGACGGAAGACGGAACAAGGCGATTAATATACCGATTGGTAAAGGAAGCGCAGTTCTGTATGAGCTTCATCGCTCTGTGCTTACAAAACGGGAGCTTTCAAACACCGTAAAGCTATAAGTTTTTTAATCGGTCTTTGTTCCAATCCTCACTTATGGTTATGAATCTTGACTAATGACTGAAAGAGTGCTATCTCAAGTACAAGTGGCAGAGGTGGGAATTTTGGGAAGAGTTTACGGTGTGACACTTGTTCATTCTGCTTGTTCGAAAGTTTTGACCCATGACTTTGCACTAATTTTAGCTTATGATTTCACTTAAACCTATTTGGCTGAATGTTTTTGTGTTACTGGATTCCATCATACGAAAATGTAACAGACATGGATAGCACTGTTGCAGGCAACTCTAGTAATAGCAAAAGTTGGAGGAGACATAAAAAAAATTAAATTCTTTTTGCAAATTCCCATTTGAGTAAACCGTTATTGCAATGCTGCTTTCAAATGCATTTTTTGATCCTGGGCAACAGAGCATTTCTACTAAAAAGCCTTTGGATCGAATGTATAATCCAAAATCTTGAACAGCAGTAACTATCATTTTGCGACAAACGTTCGTTATAATGTAAAATAGACAAATCATTGTGACTAAGCCAATGTCTATGCGCATAACGTGCGCATTCTTGCGCCATTAGTTCAACAAATGGTGAGTTTTGCAGCGCGGTATCGTAGCAACAGCACTCTGTTGACGAATTTGTTTCTACCTTCACGTTAGATAAACGTCGTAAACAAGGCAGTTTTAAATTCTTTATATAGAATCGCGTTTCCATTTTTAACTCACCAAACTTTAAAAATACTGATTGCCGTTAGTGTCATGGTGAAGTGTTAAGTAAGCAGAAAAATAGTTCGGCTGCATTTTGCTGTAGTCGAACCACATCTTGTAAACAATTTCCACGGTGGGCATAACCGTTGCTGATCTTTGGAGCGAGTTGAGAACGATTTTATAGCTGAGTGCGAAATTAACGGGTTGTTGTTAAGCGGAAGTTGCCGAAATTCAGGGGAGTTTACCTTCCGATCGGGCATTATACCTCACTTTTCCCCAAAGTCCTGCTTGTGCTCCACGCATTCCAAACAATTCCGGGCAGAATTTTCGAATTGAAGTTTTGAAAAGTGTGATGCGAATCATGCTGCTTGGCGCTTACACCGCGTTGTGAATGCGGAACGCACTTATCAGCAACGGTTAAGCTTGTATCGATGTGAAAACGAGAGAAAAGATTGAGATAAAAAAAAAAGTTGGTGCCAAGTTGAACAGACGGTTCAAACAGGGACGGTGCTGTGGGTGCAGCTGAGGACATTGCTGTGTGTTTCTGTTTGCCTGTTTACAAACTAAATCCGAAATGTACACAGAGGAGTTTGCAATGCAACCTACAGAAAGCTTTGTGAGTTTTGCGGATGAGTAGTGGGTGGAAAATGAGTTTAACCTGAGACGCAAGTCATTTCTTGATTGACGCGTATCTTGTTAATCCTCACCATATTGAGAACGGGTTCGACAGGCATGCGCAATAATTTTAAGTGGAAGTTTGGCTTATCAAACTAATTGCAGTTAAATGTGTGAGCGAATTCAATTTTTACCGCGGCTCTGCATATACTTGTTACTGCCACAGAGAGGAATTCAGATTTTTGGTTTGTAGCAAAATGTTAAACATTTTCCGAACTTTTTTTAAATCGTAATTGTTACGTTGCACTGTCTCATGATGCAAGAGAATTGATGATGCCTTACAAGTCAAAGCGCTCTTCTCAACATTCTGTTGCATGTATACGTGCCGACAAACATCCTTTAGGCCTAATTCTATGAAATTCTATGATATGCTCGTCCTGAACGTGGAGGAAACGTCATAGAGACCAAATGCTTAACCTTATTTGATGTTGTTTGACTTCATAATGACAATTTTAAAGATAATTAAAACCTCTTTGTTGGCTGTTAATAAGCCTGCTAGGAATCAACCTGCCACGCACGGTTTTGATAACGCGATAATTCAGACTGCACATATCCACATTTCAGCATCAAGACACCAAAAGGGTGACACACGAATCTTGATACTGACAAGTTTAAAACCACACCTCTACCTGTTTGATTAGAACTCTGCCGATTTGACTAGTTTAAAATCATCAGCAAATGATAACTTTCGAAACTATAAATCTTATCTTTCGTTGACACCTGTGGTGTTTGAAATAAGCCAATAACATGTAGTCCACAGTACCTTTTTCTAATTAGATGCTTATTTTTGTTGGAACATATGCAATGCAATCCTAATGCGCTTCTCTCTCTTCATGAGCGGGGGCCGACTCTAAGGTAAAAACACTTGGTGGTTTTCCAGTATTTTAAACATTTCTGATAATTTAGTTTCATGGTTCTTACAATTTTGTTTTTAGTTGAAGAATGTTGTGTAAACTTAACTATTGAGATCCAATGAAATGTTTTATGATAGTCGTGACTGTCCAACGTGTTAGGAACCGAGAACTAAAACTTGTGGTCTGCCAATGTCTTTCTGCGAAGACAAGTGCATAAAATATCTCTGCTAATATCAAAAGGCATAATTACTGAGCAGGTTATCACAAATCAAAATAATAAAAACGTTTGCGGAGATAGTATGGATAGGTATGCAGTGAAGACTAACCTGACAAGAGAAATTCAAGCAAAATGGAATTTTTCTCTTTATCATCTTCTTCGCCTTTTGCAACATATATAAAAGGTTATGGCGCGGGAATTACAACTTTGCAGTCATTAAACGTCGTGATCACTGCCACTGATATAACCAATGCGAAGCCGGAGGCTATTGCAAAAATCCGAACGTATTGAGATTCGTCATCACTCATCACTTCCACGTAATTCAAACCATTGACAAAAATTGTATTTCAATTTAGGAGATTTGTACTAAGGTCTTTAGCACGGTGCGTATGAAAACCACAATAGTGGCAGTCAAAACTGTAAATTTGGTGTTGTTTTTGTAGGCTTTGCCCTACAGCATTCATGTGAATGAAGAATAAAAATGTAAAATACAGAAAATCAAACAGTTGGAAAATTTGTTAGATTCTAGTGCACTTAATGCCATCTTCCACAATGGTCAATGTTGGTTTACTCAATTATCTATAGGGCACAGGTTTTGCAATCGTAAACCCATGCCAGATATAAGATATTGCATTTAAGTTCCAAGACAAACAGCACATGGTTTGCTTTTCGCCCAATTGGTAGCAGCCTCAAAGTTAGTCCAGCTAACATGATATGTGTGGTGTGTAGAAAATTGAGACCAATTCATTTGAGACCACGTTCATTTGAGACTTCGACATTTGAGACCTGTTCATTTGAGACCACATCCATTTGAGACCTATACATTTGAGACCACGTTTGTTTGAGACCACATTCAATTCAGACCACATTCATTCGACACAACATTCATTTGAGATCACATTCATTTTACGCCACGTTAAAGTGAAGCTGTTTTGATTAACTGTGAATCACATTTTTATGATCTACCTTCCACTTCTTTGCGGGAGACCTGAAGTTTTGCAAGGTGACTATTCATTTGAAGTTTTGCAAGGTTACGCCCTTCCGTGTCCAAGGCTGACTCACGCTGGGTTGTAAACCTTGCAAAACGTCAGGTTTCCCACTAAGAAATGAAAGGTAGATAATAAAAAAGTGGTAGAGTAAATCAAAACAGCTTCACTTTGACGTGAGATAAAATGAATGTGATCTCAGATTAATGTGGTCTCAAATGAACAGGTCTCAAATGGTCGTGGTCTCAAATGAAGTGGTTTCAAATAAATGTGGTCTAAAATGAATGTTGTCTCAATAGTCATGAAACCGATATGTCTGCATCAAAGTCGATTAAGCTTTTCTAAAACATGGTTATGCACACCGAGTAAAATGAACACATCTGATTGTTAGATTTGATTTAACCAAATGCTGTGCCTCCAATTTTAAGCAAAACCCTCAGGTTTTTCCTACACCGTCTTCGGGAAAAACGACATTACGACACAATCACTCAAAGATTATTATCGTTTTTCACATGTTATGCGCGTCATTCAGTGGTGTAGGAGGCTGTGGTTGTCGAAAATCCGGGCAAAATCCTTGAAAATCAGGTCAAGAAAAACACTTTGACTAAGATGTAAGGACTGATGATGCGTAGTAGCCTATTACGTGAAATCGATTTCCTATTAAAAATTTGTGATTGATTCCTTGCTTGTTTCACCTCTGGAGTGAAGTTACTTGAATACAGATATGTGCAAGTTTGAAATATCGCAACAAGCTGAAAGCAGAGACCAGTCTGGTGATTCCTCGAAAGACTACAAAAAACCTAGATCTTTTGTCCTCTCAAAAATTATACCTATACTGCTGTAGATAGAGCAAGTTATTTCCAGATCGGTTCCTAAGAAGTGCGAAGTTACTGAGTCTAGGGTTAGCTCTATTAAGGAAAATGTAGTGACTTAGACTTCGGAAAATAAAGTCTAGCCATTAGCCCAATAAGAGCGTCGTTTCAACAAAAATGAATGAGAGGAACTTCCGTGGGGCTACAAGAAAATGAAGATAAAAAGTAAGGACATCAACTTATTGCCCACCTGAATTAACCAAGGCCCATCGACCCCACGTACCCCCGCCTCGTAAGTCTACGAGCCTCGACAGCTGTGAAAAATAGTTTTCAAAAAATTTGGTGCTTCCGGTCACCTACAGGCATGACCCTCATGATTTGAGCGTTTGGCAATCCGACGTAAAATTTTACGTTGTAGAAGTTTTACCATTTGCACCAACTGCTACCATCTGAACATTGCAAAAAGATAATATGAAATTTCTAGCTAAATAGTTTCATATCCTTGGGGTGCTATTGCATTTTTATCGAACACTTTTGCACACGCTTTGTCGTAAACGCGTTGATTTTTTTATCGTTTTGCACCCTGACATTTGACTAATTTTATGTGGTTCGTATTAGTGAACAATTCGAAACCTTTTGATGTGGTTGCCAGTTCAACTTGTCAGTTCACGTGAGCTTTTCTTGTGTGCTTCATATCAAAACCACAAACAGAAATCATTGAGCTTTTTGTTTAATCATGCTCGCAACATACCGCGTATAGCAGTGGTTTTCAACCTTTTTCATGCAGCGACCCATTTTGCAAACCAACTTAACGTATCGACTCCCTTCCGAAAATTCCAGTCAGGCATATGAAATGCAGTTGTGTTTGCACAATAGAAAATTACAATGACTGAAAAATAACATACGATATCGATGTGTTGAACAAAGACTCTAACACAATTTTGAAAGAAAATGTAGGCTTTCATTTTTGCCAGGTGATCCCATTATTTTGGCTGCGATGAAAAGTGGTTCCATACAAGAAATATAAAATATAGAAGTAATTATTAATATTTTTATAAGAACTCTCCTGAACCCTAGAAAAAAGGCAAATGACCTCCACGTTGTCGCGATCCCCAGGATGAAAATCACTGGTGTATGGTATTAACATATTTAGCAATACTTTTATTTTTTCCTAATATGAAGGTGATGTAGTTTTTGCAATGTATTATTTCGTTGTCAGTTGAGTGAATCAAAAAGGAAGAAAAACAATTGTTTCGTCATTCACACATTAGAATAATTTTGCTTCTCGTCAATTCTGCTGGTTGGTGATTTGAATGGGCGAAAACAATGAAAAAGGGCATGAGTGTAGAGACTAATCTCGTGTAAAGTTCTGTGATTGGCTTAAAGGCAATTAAATCAGTTATATTTAAGACATTGTATAGAAAAATTACTGCTTAACAACCGCTCAGCCTATGTGCGGCTTGTTGGGTATTTTCTACTAGCGTTTTCAAACACGTTACCCGTGAGGGCATTTTGTGAAGTAGGAAATGCTTTTAGAAATTTCCAAACAATTAAAAAGTTCGATATTTAGTTTATTCTATGCAGTTCAAAGTGCCCGGCCAGCAAGCCAACCGAGTTCCTTTCAACCAAAAGTAGAGATGACTAGAAATGGTTTGTGTGATGTTCTTGATTAATCTCAACTTTCTCGAGATTGCCTGCGTTGCACTGCTTTGTATGTTCGTGTTGTGCTACCGGCACGGTTGTCAGATTATCGCTTTGGTCTTCAGCCGTGCTGCTATTGCGTTTCCTTCCAACTCCTCGTTTGGACTTTGCTTTAGATACGTGTATCAGTTATCAAAAACTAGCGCAAGGTTAGATTGGCCTCGATAGGTTGGTTCGTTTCAAATTAACCAAATGAGAAATTGACAAACAGTTGCTTCATCCTCGCGAGTTGTCTTGCGAATTATCTTCACTTACGGCAAAGATTTCCTCAAGCTCCCTTTGTCTGTGACCTTTGTGATGGATGGACCAACTGGAAAAGCTTTGACAATATCGACTGCCGGCTAGGCTCACGCAAGGCCTCTCTTTCTTGACTCACCTGGCGTGTTCACATAACCTCCCGTTCACGGCAGTATTCAACCGAAGACGTTAAATTCATCGAATCCGAAACTTTGAGAACGCGAAGCTGACATGATTGAAGTGAACCGATGAGATCAGCGCGGAGGACACCACGTCGTAGGTCTTAACTAGGGGAGGCGCAGGGGGGCCTTCGTCCCCCCCGAAAAATTTTTGCTCCCCCGGGAAACATGTGTTTGACATAGTTTAAAAAATTTGGTCCCTTCTCAGAAAACTCTTCGCCCTCCTAGTGTCCCTAGCTGGTTACGGGCCTGGAGATCACTAGTTCTCGTCGTGCAAAAAGGTCAGAAACAGGAGATAATGATCGAAGATTAAACGCCTTTCAATCAGTTCACATCGTTGGACGCTTATCCCCTGCCGAACATAGATTTGG
>JGI24022J15233_10002494_pt1 | contig 17347 bp, 11 predicted proteins | sample Ectturendosymbi2_FD_15233 | JGI IMG/M metagenome (IMG submission 15233)
GAGCATTCTCTTTGTGCGCCTGGAGGCGCTGAGAGGCAGTGAGCGGCGCGTGGTGAGAATAGTAGGAATGGTCGGACTTACACTTGACGAGACCCAGGAACTGCATGCAGAATTCAGTTAAGAAACCGTTGCCAGTGTAAAATTATTTTTTTATATTTCATTTCATTTGTACTTCTCGTCCCATGTGGTGTGTGGGTGCTGGGTGTTCTGGGACACAGTCTCAGTTTGTGTATGCACAATTCACCAAAATGTCATTTTGTTAGTTGATGCAGCACAAATTCATTATACTTATCAAGACCTCATGCTGATGCTCATCATGATCATTGATTCTTGTTTGTGACAAGCACAACAGAGACTGCATGCTCTTTGCAATGTTAAGACAGTCCAAAACATGAAAAATTGGAATCATTTCTTTAGACGAAATTCAAAGATTTAGATAAGAACATTGTTTTCAAGGAATGGGTTTCTGTGGATCGCGCTGAATTAATCACATGTCAATTGGCTGTATCTGAGTATGTCACAATCAGTGCTGGTGCAGAAAGTAATGGCACTGACGCAACAGTCTGCTTACTTAAAGAAACGAAAGAAATAACTGGAAATATGATCAGCATTGGTACTGCTCGATTTTAGGGAAAATTACACCTTCTGCTACTAAGATAAAGTACAAAGTTGTCAGTGGTCACATAACAACTTTACTGTTCACCCTGCAATATCATGCTATTATAGAGACAAAGAAAACAAACCATGTACAGTAATTTGAACTTCTGCTGTCTTTCTGATGATTTGCAGCATGATGTGCCATTTGAATATGCAGTAAAATCATCCAAACTTGTGGAGTCCTTAAAAATGAAATTCCCATACATAAGCAATAAAAAAGATTGAATATTTCTTGTATGGCTGTGCTGCACAATATGAAAATTGTTAAAATTTTTGTAATTTGTGCATGCACGAAAATGATTTTGGTGTTGATGTTTCTTGGTCCTTTTTTACCACAAGTCACCATGTGATGGCATAGGAGGAAGAACTGTGAAGCGATCAACTGCATTGGAAAGCTTGCAAAGCAAAGGCCTCTACAAGACCAAATTAACACAGTGAATGAAATGGTTACGCATGGTCAAGAGAAAATACCCTTAATTAATGTCATTAATCGTACAACACAGAACATGTGCAAAGTCAGAAAGAGCATCTTCCTTGATGAGCGGTTTAAGCACACAAGTACCGTCAAAGGAACACGAGGGTTTCATTTCTTCAAACCTCTTGGAAAGTTTGAAATTGGTATAAATTTCAGTAATGATGCCTCATGTGCATTTACATATAAATTGAACTTGATGAGTATAAAACAGTATGAAAAATGTGTAAAACAAGGTGACTTTGCATCTGTTACATACGATCAGAAATGGTATTTTAGCATCATTCAGGAACTAGATGCTGAAAATGGAGATGTGCTTGTACATTTTCTGCACCCAAGTGGCCCATGTCGCTCTTTCTATTGGCCAAAAAATACAGACAAGTCCTGGATCCCAATTGAACATATACTGTGTATTGTTTTTAGCAACTGCAAGAGGACAATATCATTTTTCAGAACATTCAATGAAAAGCACTGATTATTATCAATATATTTGTTTTGCACTAAGTAAATACTGGGATCTAAAACTGATCTGACTTTGTGAAATTGATTTAGTTTTGTGTGTAAAATGAACATATATTTGTGAAAACTTTATTGGAGTAGATAATAAACAGTAGAATCCACTTAATAATCAAACTCCCCATTCAAATCCAATTTCCTTTGGGATGATTTTTGTACAGATATGTCTATTTGTATGTGTATTTATCTTGTATGTTCATTATTGTCATGTTATCTAATCCACAGTTTAGAACCAAGATCGGTTTATCATATGGATTCTACTGTACTTCATTACCCTTGTTTTTCTCTGATGTCATTTTATTTCTTTTGCATGACTACTCCTTTAATTTCTGTGATATGTGATTTATGTTGCCACTGGTTAATAATATGCTCTGTGGCAAATTGTTGTACACCGTGAGGCTGTTACAACTTCACAAAATTATTGTTGTTTGCAAGCTCATTTGGCATTTAAAAATTTAATGTTAGGAACAGTTTATAAATGTGTAAGTGCTTCAGTGCTTGTCATAATGCAAAAGATTTAGTTACTAAAACCACCAATACACAAACATGTTTTCATCATAAGAAAGAAGACTTTCAAAGCTTTCAAATGATACTTTATGTGAAAAAATTGAGAGATAGCTTTTTTTGTAATCAAGCCCTAAAGTTTTATCACGGTTAGGTATCTTGAAAAGGTATGCTTACAATTTGGCCTCTAAAATCATTCAACCATGACCTAAGTTAGCATAGTTTGGAAATAATGAAAATATGAACTGTAGCTACCACTCAACCAAGTTTGAAGTTTCTAACTTCAAAAATGAATGTTTTATTGAAGTTTAAAGATAAACATTAAAGTTCTGAACAAATTTCATGCGTGACTGATCACAAAAACAGGCCATTTTTAAACTCTCGTATCTTGGGAACCGCTGACCAGATTTTGGTCAAATTGGTTTCATTTTGCTCAGAATGATCTACTCTAAAAACTGAGAATATTTTGTGAAAATATGTGACTAGTAGACCACTAGTTGCCGATAACAGGCATTCTATAAAACCTGGTTTTCCAAAGCCAGAACCATATCTTTTGGAGTTGCCATTTTTTTGTTTTGTGTTGTTAAGTTCACTTCATTGGTTTTTAATGCCAGTGGAGCCAGTTCCTCAGTAATATACCAAAAGTGGCAGTTAAAGCTCTTTGCTGTTTATAAATCACAGCGTCGATGTCAGCATATATTACAAATGCATTGATGCATTATGAGCAAAAAATTACGTTTGGTGCAGAGGATGAGATTCTTGCAGATGGCCACCAAGGAAGATAGCAGAATACTGAAAACTAAACCATGTTTTTTTTGGAATTGTGCAGATGCACTGTTTCCTTGTGGTGCTGAGAAAAAATTTGTGATTTTAGTAAAGCAAATTTAATGGCATAGAGCAACTTTGCAATCCACCTTACCTTGTGGAAACACTAGATCTATTGAATTGAATGATTAAAAACCAGGTCTATTGAATGATGAAAATTCAAGACACTGCATTTCTTTGTGGAAGGTAAAAAAGTGCCAATAACATAAGCTCCTTGTAATCTCTGCAGCGCTTGTTGTCAATGCTCAAGAAACGTTTGCACATATTGACAATATCAGCTTTCCTCTCCAATGAATATCCTGGGAAAACTGCACAGTTAAGGTTGTTGTTATTATCATAAGCCAATAGGGGGAAGTGATTCTTGCACCTGTGAAAAGGCATAATAATATCAAGACTCCAGGAAGTTTCAGGTTCTAGTGCATTCCAGATGTTGCAACCTCTCAGTTGGCGTTGTGTTGAATGTGCAATTCGCCATGAACGGGATGTGCGCAAAGAATAACACCTATATACATGTGGCATGAACAAGCAAGAATAGAGTGATCATGGCATGTGATCTCTATTGTTGGTTGCTGCCACAGTGTGAAGTTTTGGGCACTTGCCGCTCACGCTTTCCGATCGCAACACAGACATTGGTCAAAACGACTGCACCTATGTGATGTCAACTAAAAACCAGAGCAATAATTTGTCTGGCTTGGTATGAATGGCTACACATGGAACAGTTTGGGATCCAGTATTGCTGTTTTGGGTGTACCAAACACCATCCCTACCACAAAATCTCTGCATTTCCAGGTGAAACAGATCTTAATTTTTCATCAATTAATACACCTGGAGCACTCTACTTAGCACGGTGGATGTCAAAGTTGCTGTATGCTATTAAAATTGAACTACTAAGATCACAAATTTCACCTCTACTCCCCAAGGGAATAGTATTTGCATCTGGGCAACTCAGAAATGAGAGGTTTTGGTCAGTTTTTAGTATTCTGTTATCTTCCATGTTAGCTATCTGCAGCAACCTGATCCTCTGCACCAAACATAATCTTTAGCTCATAATGCATTTACAATATATATTTGCTGACATTGACTCTGTGATTGATAAATAACGTGCCACTTGTGGTATGTTAGTGGTGTTATAGGCAAGTTTGCCTGTAACAACTCATCTTTATACAGAAAACAAGCTTGCTGAAATGACCTCAAACCTGAGTCAATCAGAACAAAGATAAAAGGTTACAGCCAATCAAAACTGACTATTAGTCAGCTGACCTGACTGAAAACGGCTATCCTAGGACACTAATCCCAAGTCACCCCAGTGACAATGTCACCAAACGTCAGCAGAAGTCACAAGACAAGTAGCTAAAATTGGATAGGGTCGGACATGACCAGGAAACGATGACGAAGCAGAGGGTGAAAACCCAAGCACCAACAAGCCCCTGAAGGTTCTAGAAGCTTTTGAAATCAGCCAATCACCAGAGAATTCAACAAACAAAAACCAATTAGAACACCTGAAATAAAGGGGTGTTGACAAACTCTGAAGCGACCGTCAGGTATAAATACAGCCACATTTGGACCAAAAGTCAGTCTTTTTCAAGACTCGTTCCGCCGTTAGGTCCAGGGGCCACGGTTAAACCGTTACGGGAGCCTAAGCGCCAGTAATGGTTAGGAAAAACTGGCTTGTCCGAGTTTATCCCTGTCAGTTTAAACTACAGAAAGTGGCTTGTCCGAACGAATTTCTGTCAGACTATTTTATGAAGTTCAGATCATGTGAATGAAGTTTTGTCAGACTGTCTTGTGAGAATCAGAGTGTGAAAGTGACGTTCTGCCAGTTCATATTATAAATGCTGCATCGTACTAGCGTAGCCTTGTCAAGCAGGTTGTTCAGGACTAAAATGTGTTTATGACTAAAACCTATCTCCGTTAATTTGCTGTGCAAGTCCAGTCAATTGGTTTACTCTCTTCAGCCGTTGAAGATTTTACCTTCTGCTTACCACCTCGGGAGACCGTATAAAAGGTGAGCAATGCTCCCTATTATGCTGCAGTGGTCGCACCACACTTGGGTGAGAATCACTTGAATCTTCTCAACACGCGTGTGCACCATGATGTGCACCCGTTCCTGCTTGGCATGTCGATTGCATCTCTTTGAAGTCCGCTTGGGTCGAACCCAGCTTAACAACGGTCATTAAAAACTACTTTGGTCCTTCTCTGGATCAGCCCTCTTGACTGAACTTACTTTCGACTGAAAATAGCAACATTTGAAATTCTGATTAATGATAAACTTCTGCGTGAACTATCTCTCCTTGTCGCGTGCCGCGGAGCGCAACTCGTTAGGAGCAAAACGTGAGCATGACAATATCAGTTCAGTATCGGCAGATCAAAACTGATATGCACCTATTGAGTACAGTTATGCTAATGCATTACCCCCCTTGAGTGAAATATTTTATAATGTGCATGTTTAATACCATCGAGTAGTTTTTCTAATTTAAGATTATTGAGACATAGAAAATTGAGTCTTATTTGTATAGCAAATTACTTAAATAGGAGAACCGATCCGAATAGATTGTAGATCTCCTTATCGCAAAACAGAACAGAATTAAGATATAAAAGTATGTGAGTGCTGTGACATGTCGAAGTGCTTGAATATCATGAAATATCGTGCTTTGGCGAGTACCCTTTTGCTTTATTTGAACATATATGTCGTGACAAATAAAAGCCATAAAACTAAGAATTACGTGCTTCATTGGTGTATAGATTCCATAGTGTGAATCGTTAGAAATAACTAGTAATCGGGCAATTAATAGGGTCTGTTAACCAGACTTAGTTTCTGCGAAAACGGTCCCAGATTCAGTAATGAGAACTCAGGCATAAAAGATATCTACTGAATCTAAAGCACCCTACGATGCCACCCTATAAGGTCGTATCTGGTGTAACAGTGAGGAACTGGCTCCACTGATATTAAAAACCAATGAAGTGGATAACAATAAAAAAATTAGAAAATGAAAGCTCCAAAAGACATGGTTCTGGCTTTGGAAAACCAGGTTTTATGAAATGCCTGTTATCTGCAACTGTTTCAGGCGACCTATCAGCATTAAATGAGATGATTTTTGGAGCTTTTTTGCATCATTGGTCTTTACGAGTTTTTTTAATGCTCCAGTGANTCAATGGCAAGCAAATGATGCATACCAGCAAGGAAAATTGATTGTCGACATTACTCATGTTGCAAATAGTTATGCTAAACGCAAGGTAAAACCATGCCAAGATTTTAATGGTTTGGCACAAAAAGAAAAGCATTTTCAATGCATTCTACAAGTAGCTGAAAACTCTCACCATACTTTAAAGTCGTGATCTTGGTTTCTTGCTCCGTAAGACAACAACCTGAATTGAAAACACAATGTTTATCTTTAACTCAAAATTTTATGATTTATTGTTAGTTTGTACATGTTATTCACTGTGCTTTGTCAAAATCAAGCTAACTGGTTACCAACTTTCCAGTCCAAAAACTTGTGAGTTAAGATTTTGGTCGAAATAGTATTTAATTGTTTATAGTTCCCTCCAGTGGTAAAAATGTGAACAAGTAACAGCAAAAACAAATTCCTCATCCCTGAAAATAGAGGGGTAGACACTAATTTCATTTGATTTGCATTAGTACTTAGTGAGATATTCCATGCTTTTTTATCATCACTAGTGGCGCTCTTGAGCAAAATAAACATCCAAAACTGCCAATATTTTTGCTTCCCTCAACATATTTCGGAAGTTTTTTTTTCAAAATATGTGAAAGAAGTACAGGCATCTGTTGATATCAACATTTTTGTAGTGTATTGAACATAGCGCTCTCTAATGGCAAAAACTATGAAAAAATGGTGTCGAACCCTGCAAAAATTGGCTGTATTGGGGATCAAATTTAGTCCGATCAGCACCAAACTTTGCAGAAGTTATTTTCTAAGCTAACCTCACTAGTAAAAAAAGGTAAGTAGGGGCAGCTGATGCACCCTACTAGTGGTGGCATTTTATTCGGAGTAGTGGTGACACTATTATCTGTGACTAGTGGTGACACAAATATTCAGAAAACAATGGCTATGCATTGAACAAGGGCAAATGGCAGGCAGTAATATTGGTTAATTATCATTGGGGATAGCTAAAATCGGAACAAACATGCACACAGACCAGTATGGTGGCACTAGCAGCATTCCTCTGAGCATCAGAGGTGGACTAAAAGCATGCGGAGGCAGAGTTTAAGAAACTTTTTTGCAGGCAGATCAGTGCAGGAGATAGATTTTTTCTTTATTTTCAACTGACCATTGTAGCTAAAGCCCAGTTGCATTGTTCGCTGTTGACTTGCACGTGATTGTGACTAGGTTATTACCAAGATTCTACAAATGTAACATAGCCTGTAACATTCTCAGAATGTTACAGGCTATGAATGATTCTGATACATGTGGTAAAGCAGTAGTAATGAAAGGAAGTTGTTGTTGACAACCATTCATGCTTACTCAGAATTATAGAGTTATCATTGACTTGAGCATTCTTGCACGGGTGCATATATTATTTTGGGTGACAGTACAATGATTCAAAATGTCAAAGTGAAGATGCAAAAACTGATAGGTTAGAAGAAAACATTTTGTAATGGTATTTGCAAATGTTGTAGAATTTCTAAATACATTTTGATTTGGAAATATTACAGCTGCCCATTCTGTAAAGGTCTTTTTCAAAAATCTGCAGTTTTCTCTCAAATGTTTTGATATACCAGTATACCCTTTCTGCTGTCTAGCCTACACATTGTAGTTGTTTGTTAACGTGCATTGAAGTGTAGTGTAAAATCTATGAAAAACATGAGGTTGGCAAGCCATGCCATATCAATGAGCTATAGATATTCCTGCCTTTTTTCATTCATGAACCGCCTATTTCATCTAAGTAGGCTTAAAATCTTCCCAAGACTCATCCTTTGCTCAGCCACTAGACATATATTGTACATAAATAAAGTATTTATACTGTGCCTCTAAGCCTCCAATGCTTGAAAAGTTGGAACTGTCTTCAATTCAGAACATGTGCAATGATGTATTTTTCCATTTTTGTGATGTCTTTGAGGACATAGCCAAAATTTTTGCTGCTTTTTTGGTACCGAGAGCTTCTTGATGTACAGTAGAACTCGCCAATGATAACAACTTCTACTATAATGACAGTTCGCCTATAATGATGCTTTTTTGTTCTTCCTGGCAGAATTCCTTTTACGTGCATTTGAGTTTGGTTATAACAAATTTGGCTATGTCGTCACTTTGCCTACAGTGATGCTTTTTTTTGTCTCAGAGCATATTTTGTTTGTTTATAATGACAGTTGTAAGTTTACTTTACAGTTTGAAGTATAAGCTTGGCTATGTGGAACCAACAAACAAATTTTTTATGACTGAATGGGAATGCAGTTAAGCAGTCTATTGTTAAGCTGTGATAAGCTTAACGTGAGAATGGCATCAAGGATGGGGTCATCAGTAGCAATTGAGGTCAATCATTGCAGGAGTTTTACTGTACAATATTAAGGATCGTTGTGACTGTAGTCAGTTTGATCGATAGCCTTGGTGGAGCAGTGTGCCAATTGTCACCTTAAAGAAGCACTATTTTTGGGAAAAGTATGACAGCATTGTTTTGTTTAATAGCGAAAATGGTATGAAACATTGCAAAACTTGCAGGAGATTTCAATACCCAAGCTGTTTTTTTTGGCTGAGACATTTCATTCATTTGTCTCAGTTTTATTAAAACTCTTAGTAACAGTGTTCATTAGCCTTTATTTTTAGACGTTTTGACTGAAGTGACTTAATTTTATTTTAGTCATTTCAAAAGAATTTAGGTCTATGACTGAAAAATGGCTGAAAAAACAACAGATCCCAAGAACAACGTTGAGTAAAATTTTGTGAAATGAAAACAAAATCATTTCTCACTTTTTCTTATATCAAACTACAGTGCATCATGTGAAAACACAATACAATGAGTGACGATAATAATCGAAGAACACTTTTAACCCTTTCCAGGCTTTGGCATTGAAATAAACATCCATTTTAGGAAAGATTTGTTAGAGTTTGGATATAATGACAGTTCGCCTATAATGATTCTTTTTCTCTGGTCTCACGAAGTGATGTTCTAGGGCACTTTTACTGTATAATGCAATGGAATTAAATGACTTGATGATTTGTTTCTTTAACAAATAACTGTACATGACCGTAGTATGGTCTGTTGGACCCTACCATATAAGGTGCCCCATCACAAGTACAGTGTTCCCATGTGGTATTGACAGTATTGCATTTCAAAATGGTGTTCAAGACCTTTAAAAGTGTTGAATGTGGCCAAAATGTGCATTAGGTATTTAAAATGTATGGAAATTCTAAATGGATAAGAAATCTAAGTATCTGAGCAAAATTTTACTGAAGGCAAAGCACTTCATAATTTATGCAGTGTTAGGCAATGTGTAAAATTGAGTTTCATGATTAACAATTTTAAAAAATATAGAGAAGTAATGGTATTGAACTTTTTTTATTTAGCATTAAAAAGGTATTGAAAAAGTATGGAAAATGATTTTAAAAAATGTGTGGGAACTCTGCTAGTAACTGAAACCACGTTTTCTGGGTTGATGCCTTGTGACACAAAAGCTTCTCCATCACAGCATTATGGATAACTATACCTTGCGTTCTTTGAGGCAAACACACCAGCTTTACTGATTCTTCTCTCGTGATGTCACCAACAACATAACGCAAAATTACTGTTGGCCTTGTATGATGATATTCACCCAAGCACATGGAATAACATGCAGTATTTTGTAAGTCAGTAGTGAGCTGTTGACTAACATCACATGCCATATGCTGAACTTGATCTTTAACAGTATTTCTGCTGAGTGGTATCTCAGAGATTCGTTGAATAATTTTATCTTTGTTTGGTAAATCATGAAAACGGGAATTACTCCCAGACAACATGCTGTTTTGATAAGATCCCCATCAGAGAAGGGCTTACTATGTTTTGGTAGACACAGTGAAATTGGGAAACTGGGAGTTATCAGATATTGTTCTGGAATGATATTTGCAATTTAACAGATTAAGAATGATATTTCCTCAGTTTCACTTCAGGAAACTCTTTTTTCTCAGTTTCACTGGGTTTGGCAACACTTTTGTGGTTGGTGTTAAAATGTCACTTGATGTGTGACACACAGCACTTTCAGTACATAGCATACGTAATGCTTTCCAATTGTGTTCAATCATTCTAAGTAACTTTGTCCAAGCCTCTTGGAATGATCTTCCACTATCATTTTTCGCAACACTCATTTTTGGTGTTTAAAATTTGGAGTCCGCAAAAACACATAAATTGAAAAGATGAAGCACCCAGTTTAAAAAGCTATCCCTATGCAAAAATGGCTAAAACTTAGAAAATGGTATTCCCTGAATCAACAATCTATTGCAGTGATTCTCAAAAATTTTCCAATCACTTCTTAAAAGCATCTTGGCTAGATGCCAATGCCATCACCACATCCTGTGACAAGGAGTTCTGCAAGTTAATTACATGCTGAAAAATTGTGCTCACTGTGTACACGGTGGACAGTCGGTAGCAAACTGGAGACTGTACTAACCACTGCATTAGTTTAAAGATAGTCTTGTTTAGTCAGCAGATCTAAAACAATAAATTCTTACCTATTTACTTTACACTTTCACTTATCAAAAACATTGAACTTCAATGTTACTGTTCTATCCAATACTACTGTTTATAAACTTCACCTTGTTTGATCAGTTATTGTGATGTAAAAATGTCATCCTGGCTTGGCTTGTACACAGCTTACCTGGCGGTGATGTTACCAAAGCAGATAATTTCTAAAGTTACATGCTGGGTGAGTGGATGTTCCTGGTGGAGCACTGGGAGAGTAAATAATCCTCTGTTCATTAGCAGTGTCTTTACAGGTGGCTGTCCCGATCTTGGGAGTAATGTGGCCCTCTGCCTTTTTTGGTGACAAAATCTGTACTAGAGTGACGGTGTGCGTGTTCACAGAAAGAGCTGTGAGTGCCACCTCTGACACATGTGCCATAGTTTTGCCACCACTGATTTAGGCATGCCTGATGTCTTTGATTGGCACTGCTGGAAGTTAAGATGTGGCATTCTCCATTGCTCCTTTTATGTATTGTTGTGCCTATAGGCCAAGTTTCTGAATTAGTTTGTCAGGGCATTGGCAGTATGCCAAGTCCTTGAGTTGCTTTATCTTGCTTTTGATGGTTTTAGTGTATTTGTTTGTGATCCCTTGAATCATAGTCAAAATTACGGTTGTAGATTTGTCTGTTGGTTTTGAAGTGGTTAGAGTATAGTTCTCGTATTCTAACTTTGCAGTTTCTTGAGGGTTTTTCACACTTCTTAATGGAGCACTGGTGGTAAATTGCATTGAAATAAAAGTTTTTGTTCTTCATTATATGAAAGCATTAATATAGTGTACAGCAAAATGTCTGCTCGTGGCCGTGGAAGAGGAAGAGGCCGTGGCAATGTTACATTCAATATGGAAGCTATTGGCTTTGGAAAAGGGGATGCCCTGCCTGCTCCTACACTTAAACCACCGCCTTTATATCCAGTAAGAGCAATGTCTGTCCATTGAAATTTTTGACAACTTTGTTGATGTTATTTACCGTATTTTGGTCAAACCTAGAATCTTAGCCGTTTTTTTGCAGTACCTTTGCATAGTAAAAAACATTTTAAGACAGCTTTGTCGACCTAAAATACATTGCTGGGCCAAAAGTCAAGTAACTGTCTTAACACTTTGAGAGCCGGGGTACGATATATTCCTACTTCAATTTCAGCCTAAAAACCAGCAATTGTGAGTTGCCTACCAATGCCCTAGCTCCTCCGCCGATTGTGCTAGAGAGCTGTTCAAGTGCTCAAACGAATCAGACAGTCTTTTAGATTGCACTCAAAAATAAATTTTTTGGTTGGGGGGGGTTGCGAATTTTTTGTGAGTGACGTCATAGTGAAGTAGTTTTTGGGCTATTTTGGCTCATGTTGCCTGGCCTAGGGCCCAACCGCTAGGCCAAAGTGTTTCGCTGAAGTTTTCATTGGAAACTAGTCTGAGTCTTTTGAGCCTTTGATCGACTTTCTAACGTTTCTGGTTCAAAAGTTATGATCTTAATTATCTAATTAACTAATTAGTCAAAAATTTCTACTAACTTAGATCATAACTTTTAACCCGAAACCCCAGCAGGTCATCCAAAGTATCAAAAGACTCGTATTGTAGCCTAGTTTCCAATAAAAACTTCAGCGAAATACTACCACCTAACGGTTGGCCAAAAAGTCCTCCACTTATGATGTCACTCACAAAAAACCCGCACCCCCAACCTAGAATTTTTTTTTCGAGTGCAAACTACAAGACTTGCCGCGTCTTTTGACACTTCGATCAGGTCCGTAACCCGTACAGGAGCAGAGATGTTCCTGCGCAAAGCCACGTGTGATTCAGCTGTCTTTTTGCGAACCGCTTGAATTAACCCGGACGTCAAAGTGTTAATAAGGGCTGCATACTGAATGACTTGTGCTGTTCTCAGCAAACTGCAGCTCAAGCTACTGAAAACATTTGAATCTTATCAGCAATGATAATGACTTTTTGGCACCTCTCATCACTCCATAACTGTGATGTCATAGGTGAGTTTAAAGTGCCCGTGGAACCACAAAATAGAAATCGGTTCAGTGCAAATGGAGCAAAACAGGTATAAATCATAAAACTAGAATGAGTTTTGCACCAAATTGGCCACATCGAAATCTGCCAGTTTGCAATTCAGAGTTGGTAGAATGGCACTGAGGACCACTGCATCCAAAATGTCAAATTTAGGATGATCAAAATAAGGAAAGGTGGTAATTAATATTGTACATACACAACAAAATGATATAGAGGGTATGTATAATTGAAATGGAGGTTCATTAATGAGAGGTATAAAGTTGCCAATTTTAGAAATGACTGGTTATTGCTTTTAGAAAATGTAACTATACATGTCTGAAAAGAAAGACAAGTTAGTCACAGTGTCATTGTATGCTTCTATTGATCATACATTCATATGAGACATCATATTGGCACATTTGGCTAGAGATTAATTTTCAAGATTATTAAGCATAGGAATTAAACTGGGGGCAATGTCCATGAGCATTAACTCGGTTTGCCTCAAAAGCCTCAGATTACGGTAAGGGTGCTCCTCAACACTATAGAGCAAAGCATAGGATTTGTACTGTTAGTGTTAAGGAGACATTAAGCAAAAATCCTCCATAACCAGAACTCCTCAAACATGAAATGAACAGGGGCTATCATTCTTATTCTTCATCAAGCACATAATGTTACTGTAAATCGAAGGTGGTCCAGTACCATTTTAGTATGAATTCAACAGCAGTTTTTGAAGCTAGATTTGATGCTGAGTCAAAGTCAGCAGTTTGAAATGTATTTCTTTTTTAAGGAATCGTGACCCTACTAGAAATGGTAAACTAGTGAGCTTAGTGGCATTTTTTATATACAGGAATATAGTTCGCTGTTTTTTTAGGTTGTGATGTGATTTTTAGTTGTGTGTTTCAGCCTTTAAGACAACCCCCTTTACCATTGACCTCTGGTGATGATGTAACGTACCTACTGGCACTACAAAAAGAATATTTACAAACTATGCGAAGTTCTCCATTTTATGTTCAAGCTGAAGCAACTGATGATGGTATGGTGTAGTATATTTTGCATTAATAGCAACTTTTGCTTGTGTTTAATCATCTAATTTCAAAACATATTTGAACATGATAATATTTTTTAATTCTTGAGGTAAATAACAGATGCTTTGCAATGGGTTCTTTATTGCAACTATTGCAATTAAAAGCTCGAGGTTGGCTGCAAGCTTTCAAGGAATCAGCTAACTAAGCTCTGCTTCATTTTTTGCAATGATTCAAACTTGCACGTATCTGTATTCAAGTAACTAGTTTCTATGAAGGTAATTCCTTTGAATCCAACAGCAAAATTAAAAAAATTGGAATTTGATCACATTTACGCTTCCTCAGTCCTAAAATATGCAAGCAATGCTTATGGGTGAAATGTTAGAAGGTTGAAGTAAGACCAGAGGAAGCAAACAAACTCAAGACTACAATGAATAATTTAGAAAACAAGCTGAGACAAGTACAACACAGGAAAATATGTCTTTACCAAATAATTGCTTTCACTAGAACAGGGTGGCCAACCAGTCGGAGACCAAGAGCCATGTTTCTTCCTGTGTTACCCAGGGTTGCGGAGTTGGAGGTAACATATCCGACTTGGCTTTCCAAAATTTCCGACTCCGACCTTCCCAAAATTTCCGACTCCCAACTCCTTAACATAAAGGGAATGAAATTTGGCTGTTAAAATCAATGGAAATTGTGGTACACAGCAAGAAATCTCCGTTTCAACAAAAGTTTCAAAAGAAATTGTACCATTTCAACAGGAATTCCAAATTTTGGAGTGTGTGTAAAAAATGATCCATCTGGACATCTGGAGTTGGACAAAAACTCCGACTCCAACTCTCAGTGTTGTTAGGAATCCGACTCCACCCAAAAACCTCCGACTCCTTACGACTCTGACTGCGCAACCCTGGTGTTACTGCAAAGAGCCACATCATACACATGGGCACACATGAACGTCGCCCTATCTCCTCCTCACTCACACACATACCTTTGCTCAGGTGGATTTATGGTACATATCACACACCAACATGACAATGACAGAACTTTTCCAGAATGACAGAACTTTGGCCACCACTGCACTAGAACTTAAAAATTATCTGACGCCAAGTATCAAGCAATACAGCTGACCAGCATGCAACAATTGCAGTCAGTTTTATACAAATCTTGGCATTTGAATAGTGAAAATATTTGTGTGATGTATATTGTATACCTAACACTTTCACTCTCGGTGGATGTGGATCTATGTCTGAGGAACTTGTACCTCTGGAATCGTGTTGTGGCACACTGGTTGTAATGTTTTTCGGCTGGAAACGGTCTGAAAATGTGGTCCTAGACCAGGGTTTCTCAAACGGGCTGGAGCCCTCATCCCCTCTTGAGGGCCACAAGCAGAGGCTTTCACAAGACAGCTTACCCTAATCCATTGCTAGGCAGCGCTAGAAACCTGCTCTTTGAGCAGGTTTTGAGTAGCCATTCGATTGTCTCGTCATTCAGAACCGTCAGGACATGCACTCCAAAGGGGAGTCGATGGATTGGACAGTGAAGGACAACATGGTTAACAGTGTGTTCTTCTGCGCCACACTCTCAAGCCGCAGAAAGGGCCATACGCCATTTGTGTAGAGTGGAACCTCCGACACAAGTGCGGAGGAGGTTAAGCCAGACCCACGCTGTACCTGGCAGTGCCATTCCAGGAGGGTGGGTGTCGATGTCGGGGATGAAAGTACAGAGTCTCGTAGTGTTGTTCAACCACTCTGCATTCCATCGATGGCCCGCCCAGAGCCCCTACTTCTGTTGTTGTCATCAGATAAACTGATGAGTTGTTGTGCGGTGGGTACAAATGGGCGTCTCAATTTGAGATGGCTTGCATTCTCACCCGGTGGAGAGGTGAGCACTGAGTGTAGCAGATGTCCAGGTTATATGGCACAGTGGCAGCGGCGTAGCCAGCCCAAAAATTTGAGAGGGCCCAATATTTTGACTTTGGGCGAGAAACAGTATTTGGTTCAGGACACCACCTCTCGAAGCACTAAACAACAAGATATGGTAGAAAATTAAGGGGGGGAAATATGACCCTTTTGACTCTCTGTGGCTACGTCTATGCATGGCGGCCTACAGACTGTGTTTTTCCTTTGCAACAAAGCTCAGCAGGTTGAATGCCTGCAAGGCTAGAAGATTGTCTACTGGTGTAGGACGCAGGCATCCAGTCACAGTTTGCAAGGTGTTGTTGATGAAAGGGTCAATGACGCTGGTGTGAGCTCTACGGCACCAGACATGAGTGCAGTACTCTGTTGTTGAATGGACCAGGGCTAAGGTGGCTAATCGCATTGTTGTTTCCCAAGCACCCAAGCCCGAGTCAGCAACCACCTCAAAAGTGCAACGTGTGATCTCGGCTTTTTGTGAAGGGACTGGAGGTGTCGGTGATGCGTGTGCGCCCTGTTCAACATTACTGCAAAGCAGTGCTTCATAATTAGGTGAATGGTTCACCCCATGNTGAATAATATTTTTACAAGGGTGAATGAAAGAAAGGGGTGAATGAAAATTATGTTTCTAATTTTTATAATCCTCTGGTAACATGCATTTGTCTTTTTTTTTATCCTAAGCACATCAACAATCGTGAATAAAATAGCGAATTTCAAGTGTTTTGCTGTAGCTTTGTACCTTCAGCAGTCAGCAGCTTCAATACTTCAGAAAAAACGTACTGTTGTGCAATTAAACTGCGTCTATTAACTATGTAATGGGGATAAATTTTACCGAGAGATGCTCTGCTTTATTCAATCGAGTAGTAAAATCTCTGCTGTGATCTCTGCATGGGCATCCTGTAGGTCTACTCATGTGCAAAGATTATCTGCTAGAATGCTGGTACTTTCGAAAGTTTCATGCTCAATCTCCACTGAAAACCAGGCACATGAACATTTATCAGAGGAGCTTTATCAGTTGAAGTGCAGGTTTAACCAATCGGTGTACAGTAGTAGTCTTTTTGTGATACTTGCTTGTTACCAGTTTGGTACTGATTCCAATTCCAACATCTAATTTTAATATTTTTAATTTTCATGATTTTAGTTTTTGCGTTAGATTCATGAGCCATATCACAAGGGTATTCGAACAACACAAAATGGTTAGTCATATAACGCAGTACAGAGCAAGTGTTAATTGAGAAGCACAGGCAACACAGGGAGACGACAAATACTGAAACAACACACCAGCTATAACTGTATTCACTCAACATCAAATAGTAGTCCAGCAGCGGAAAGAAAACTGAAGACGTTTTAACAACAAGTTGTGAAGTAATTGGCTAAAATTGTCGAATGGGGATGCCCACAGAAGCATTTAAATTGTTTTGGTCAACGTTTCAAATGATTTTGCAAGTCATTTTTTAGAAAAAACAAAAATCACGAAGCACCATGAAACACACAGAAAGTTTAGAATTTTAGATTGCTACGCATAGGCAATGCTGGGGAAAAAACAGCAAGACAACGCAACAACAACCACTGCAATTGTTATGTGTGTTTATATCTCAGGTAAGAGTGTACCTGCAGAATGTCTATGAAATACATACAAAAACACCTTGTTTTGATGAAAGTAAATGTAAATATGTAGATGAAATCGATCAGAACATAAAGTTTCATCAGATTCACAGTGTAAAGAATCAGGTTTTAAAAGGAAGGTTAGTGTCACGAATAAGTTAGGTTAAAAAATGAAAAGGTGGAAGTG